>Ga0156667_115_pt1 | contig 37238 bp, 40 predicted proteins | sample RifOxyC2_FD_111997 | JGI IMG/M metagenome (GOLD analysis project Ga0156667, IMG submission 111997) | Candidatus Nomurabacteria bacterium RIFOXYC2_FULL_36_19
GTAGCTATTAGAATAAGAATTGCAGAACAAATCAAAGCATCTATTTTTGTAATTCCAAAAACAAAATTATCTGATCCACCTAGAACGGCACTTATGAATGTAATGACTCCAACTAAACCCACAATAACACTGGTAACATGCATCAATTTTGATAGTTTCATAATAAATTTTTTAAGTAATCTAATAATCTCGATATTCTATAATTTACTTATACCAACTTTTATACCAATTTTGCATTTGTTCTATTTCTTTTGACTGAGCGCTAATAATGTTTTCTGCGAGAGTTTTAATTTCTGGTCTTTTTGCTTTTTGTAAAGCAAGCTTTGCCATATCGATAGCTCCATCGTGATGCGAAATCATCTGCTCAATAAAATGCTCGTCTATGTTATTCATCATCCCAACTGTTCTGTTGGGATTTATATTATTCGAATTATTTACTCCTCCCATCATTGATCTGTATTGCCCTGTGGAGCTTAACAACAAAACAATGACTGCTCCGACCAATATTCCTCCGGCTCCAAACGCAATTTTGTCATTCATGTTTTTTTGATTAATTTATTAATTTTTCTCCTAGTCTTCTATATTATCGCGCTTTCAGGAGCTCTATCGTTATTTGTTTCTATAAATTCTTTGATTTTAGCTTCATCAATCGTCTCAAGCTTAAGAAGATAGCCCCACGAGGTTAACGCGACGGGAACATCTAAATCTTTGCGAGCTAACATTATTTTCTTACCAGAAGAGCTATTGAATGCCTCCGTAATTTTTTCTATTTCACCTCGATCCAACCCCTCCCTATACCACACAACCGCTGCACCATGCTCCATACTGTGAAGCACAAGCTCATCAGGAACAGGCTCGTCTTTAATTCCGGCTCCTGCTACACCTACCCAATGTGGGCCAGAAGTCGGAGGATTTGTTTTATAGGCAGGATGTGCTTTATCACGAGCGACATGCACTGCACCTTCATCAGTCATTTTTTCTCCCATCATAGTCTTGCTTAGTTTCTCTTGTTTTTTTGCTCCCTCTTTTGTAGACAATAGTGTGCCACCTACGATAATAACTAATGTCAATAATCCAATTCCTATAAATACTTTATGTTCTGTTTTCATAATTATTTTTTTTAATTAATCTTTTAAGCTCCACAGCTTGCTCCACCCTTTTGTTCCTGTGGTTTTATTTGCGATAACACCTTTTGATATCCCGAAGCGCTTGAATATTCAACTTCTAGAATTTTCTTTGGATCAACTGTGCTCCAATCAACGCCCTGAGATGTCACAAAAGTTTTAATTACCTGATATTGGTTTGGAAACCAGAGAGTGTTAACTTGTAGAGCAACTTTGTACATATCTGCTTCACCCACTCCCTGTGAAGCCATTAGTTCCAATAAGCCAAGCATCGCCATACCATGATTGCAATCGGGGAAATAAGTTGAATTATCACAGCACGGGCGATAAATATTCTTTGCGACTTTTTCAACGAGAGCTTGTTGTTCCAGCGTTAAAGTTACAAATTTATGCATACCATAGTGATCCATAGCACTACCTTTTGCCAATGTCCAACCACCAGTTGATGCAAAATTTCCCGCACCGCCATATTTTGGATCCATCATCGGACCATTTTCCAAAATTTGGTTTTTATTTGAGAGTCCGAACGCCCACAACATATTGAGCATTATTCCCGAATTTTCAGAATTGATGACGAGATTTTTATTATTATCGCCATAGAGCAGTTTTTTGTTCGTTTCTGATAGCCCACCCCTCTGACTATATAGGTTCTCAAATTTTTCTTTATCTATCACTCCAGCTTCCAGCATTCTTATGCCCATATTTCCCCAATTAATGGTAAATACAGCTTTTTGCGCGGTGGGCGCAAAACCTAGGAGCATAATGATAAAAATAATTACAGAAGAATACAATATTTTTTTTATTTTATTTTCCATATTTTTAATTTATTTTTTTATTTAAGCCAACCGCTTATTGTTTGGACAAGCTGGTTGAGATAAATGTTAATTTTTGTTTGGAATTCTCCTCCGCCCATTGCCAGTTGGTTGGTCTGCGCGAGGTATAAGATGAATATGCCCATTAAGAGGAAAGTGGCGCCGGATAGCAAGTCGGCGATGGAAAGAGTAATTTTTTTTCCGCCAATCGAGTAAGACAGACTTTTATTTGACTCCATAAGTCTTTGGGTAAAATCATTTTTATCCAAGAAATATGCAATCAGGAAAAGCGGAGCGACCATGCCGAAAACATATGCCAGAGAATAGATTCCTCCCCAGAAAATGGAATTGGGCAACACCGATAAGGCGATGACCCCGGCCAAGACTGGGGCGCAACACATAGTCGCAAATCCCGAGAAAATACCCAGCATGAAAACAGAACCGGCATTTATAATTTTTAGTTTTGAATGAACCGAAAACGGCATTGAGAAATGCCAACCCAGCAATATCGACGCGCCGAGGAACGCAAGGAGTATCCCGCCGATAATGAATATCGGGTCGTGATATTTGCTTAACAGCTTTCCTAATCCGGCTGCTCCCAATCCGAGTGGCAGAAATACCGCCAAAAGACCCAAGAAAAATACAAAAGTCATCTTGAGAACCTTTTGTTTTTCCCTGAAAATCGATCCAAGGTATGACGGCAATAATACGGTAATACAGCATGGCGCGAATAATGCGGCTATTCCGGCGATAAATGCGGTAATAAGCGATGCGATAATTAATGTTTCCATAATTATTTAAGTTTTTCTATTTCCTTGATTAATTTGTCGTTAGCCAAAGCCATGTTTGGGTCATCCATTGTGAATCTGATTATTCCTTCTTTATCGATAATGAAATAAGTATGACCGGGGAGAGAACCTGGATGCATGGACGAATTGAGATTTAACACATTATACGCTTTAGAAACAAAACGCGCAGTGTCAAAAATTATTTTTGACTTTGTCAGGTTGGTTGACTTGCTTACAATATCGAGCCACTGACTTTTCGGGTCTGTCACAATCGAGAAAGCCATTATGCTTTCGGTGTCAAATCTGGAATCATTGCCGAGTTCCGCCATTTGGTTCCAACAGGATGGATAGCACATTGATCCTTCGTTGAAGAAAAGAACGACATTTTTACCGAGATAATCGCTTAATTTAATTGTTTTTCCGTCAATTGATTCAAGCTCAAAATCAGGCGCTTTTTGCCCCACCGCTTCTTTGAAGTTGATTTTTTCTTTTATTCCCGAGTCGGCCACATCTTTTATTTCGGAAGGTTTTTTGTTGCCGGTAAACAGAATCAGTCCGCCGATAATAATTACTATCGCGCTGATGAATATTTTATTGTTTAGTATTTTCATAATGATTGGTTTAAGTTAAAATAGTAAAAACCCCCTTGAAGGGATTTAAAAGACATAGCTAAAAATTTTACGACAAAATTAAAAGCTATGTCTTATCTGAAAAAGACGGGCTATTTTCTAAAAGAGACAACCATTTTGTTAACTTGTTTTGATAGGTATATAAATTTTTATTATAAAGATGATATTTCCATTTATATAAATACTGTTTTTGTTTTAAAAAATTTTGTTTGCCGAAAAAATACAGGATTATTCCCAGAATCAAAAATGAAAAGATGAATAATGAAGAAAAGGTCGTTTTTGAAAACTGCTGCCAGTCATTGATATGGTTGAGACTATTATCGCATACAGAAAATCCATTCTCTGCATAAGGACAATTTACCATCGGTGTTTCTGACATATGGTTGAATTTAAGTAGACCAAAAACCCCGATGCTTATATAAGCAAACAGAATTAGAAAACCAAAAAAAAGTTTTGCATTATGCGGTTTCATTTCCATTATTTATTGATTTGTTTGTAAAGCCAGACGCCGAACAGAATCAGATCGATTGTCACCACAATAGCGACAATCGCACCAAAACCCCCGCCCATCATTCCGCTATACCCGTATCCATATCCCATCATATAATGATTATACTTTATTTTTTAAAAAAAGCAAAATTATTTATCGACCCGTGTTCTTTAATCGGAGCGAGTTCAAAACGACGCTGATGCTGGAAAACGCCATTGCCACTGCGGCAAAGATTGGGTTAAGCAAAATTCCAAAGAACGGATAAAGGATTCCAGCCGCAACCGGAATAAAAGCAATATTATAGAAAAATGCCCAAAAAAGATTTTGTCTTATTATTTTTATCGTTCGTTTAGAGATTTTTATTACTTCCGGAATAAGCATCAAATCTCCCCTCATTAAAGTAATGTTGGCTGACTCCATAGCAATATCCGTGCCTTCTCCCATAGCGATACCAACATTGGCTTGCGTAAGCGCCGGAGCATCATTTATCCCGTCGCCGATCATGGCAACAATTTTCCCTTGTTTCTGAAGCTCGCGCACTTTTTCCGATTTTTTATCGGGCAATACTTCGCTCATTACATTATCTATGTTTGCTTGCGTGGCGATAGCGCGGGCAGTTCGGTCGTTGTCTCCGGTGAGCATCCAGACATCTATATTATTTTTTTTGAGAACCCGCACCGCTTCAATTGATTCTTTTTTCAACACATCGGCGACAGCAAGCGCTCCTTTTAATTTTTTATCGACTACTAGGATAACTACCGTCTTTCCTTCATTTTCAAGCTTCCTTATGTTGTTTTCATATGGAGAAATATCAAGACCAACTTCCGCAATTAATGCTCTGTTTCCCAGATATGCTTCAATTTTTCTAGATTGAATCTGTAAAAATCCGCGCAAGCCTTTTCCGGAAATAGCTTTAAAATCCTCCAATTTATAAAGTTCAATTTTCTCTTTTACCACTTCATCCAAGATTGCTTTATCAAGCGGATGCGAAGATTTTTGGTCAATGCTTGCGGCGTATTGCAATATGGCCTGCGCCAGAGGATGTTCCGACCGCTGTTCGAGCGAAGCGGCAAGATTCAGGATTTCTGTCCGATGACCTTCATTGAATGCTATAATATCAGTCAATTGCGGTTTTCCTTCCGTCAGGGTGCCTGTTTTATCTAATATCACCGTGTCTATCTTGCCTCCAATCTCAAGCGAAGCAGCGTCTTTAATCAGGATTCCTTTACTTGCCGCGCTACCGGAAGAAACCATAATGGCCATAGGAGTAGCAAGGCCAAGGGCGCAAGGGCAGGCGATGATTAAAACCGCCACAAAGTTTATAAGGGCAAAAGTAAAAGCGGGAGCGGGTCCAAAGAAAAACCAAGTAGTAAAAGTCAAAACGGCAATAATGAACACTGCGGGAACAAAATAGGAAGAAACTAAATCAGCTAATCGCTGAATCGGAGCTTTTGAACCCTGAGCTTCTTCCACCATTTTAATAATTTGCGAAAGCACAGTATCCTTGCCGATTTTAGTCGCGCGGAAAGTGAAGGTTCCGAATTTATTTATAGTGCTACCAATGACCGCGCTATCAACTTTTTTATGGACTGGCATTGATTCTCCGGTAATCATTGATTCATCAATTTCCGAATCGCCTTCAACTATTTTTCCGTCAACTGGAATCCTTTCTCCGGGTCGGACAACTATCAAATTTCCCACCACAACATCAGCAACCGCTATTTCAACTTCCTTTCCGTCTTTTATGATTTTTGCGGTTTTGGGCTGTAAACCAATAAGCTTTTTAATGGCTTCCGAAGCTCTGCCTTTCATTAAAACTTCGAAGTATTTTCCTAAAAGGATTAGAACGATGATTATCGCCGAAGTGTCAAAATAAATTGCCGGCGCTATGCCTCCTTTCGTGAAAAAGGAAGGAAGAACCGTGACTGCCACGCTGTAAAAATAAGCAGAGAGCGTGCCGATGGCAATTAAGGTGTTCATATCGGCAGTGCGATATTTTATGAGAAGCTTCAATCCGCTGTAAAATTGGAAACCAATCCAGAATTGCACAGGGGCAGTTAAAATTAAGAGAATCCAATTATTATTTAAAATCTTCGGCACGAAAGAAAACCATTCGGGGAAACTGCCCAGAAATATAAAAAATGCAAGAATGCCACCGATAATTAATTTGAGCCTCATCTCTTTCATCTGGCTCTCTCGTTCCATCTCCATATGATTATGTTGGGGAGAATTCATATCCATATCCGGCATTTTCACTATTTCCTCTTTTTTATGGGAGTTAGTCTTATTAATAACAAGATGATACCCGACTAATTCCACCGTTTTTTCAATACCTGATTCAGTAATAGTGTTTTCATCAAATTCAATCAGGGCCGATTCAGAAGCAAAACTAACGGAAGCCGAATGCACGCCGACTGTTTTGCCAAGCACGCGTTCAATCGTCGCCACACAGCTGGCGCAATGCATTCCGTGAACCTTGTATGTTTCTTTTTTCATGTTTTTATTTTCTTTTAAGTTTGTAAACTTTCAACATTTCTTTAGTAGCTTCATTGGTGTGGCCTTTTTTTATTTGATTTACTAGACAATGCCCTAGATGACCTTCCATCAAAACGTCTTCTATATTGGAAAGGCCTTGTTTAACGGCAGATGTCTGAGTAATGACATCAATGCAATAAATGTCATTGTCTATCATTTTTTGTAGTCCGCGAACTTGACCCTCTAAAATCTTTAACCTTCTGATAAGTTTTTGTTTATTTGTGTGCATCCCGTACGAAGTAAAAGATATTTTTTCTTTTACTTTAAATTAAATAATAATCAAAATTTTACTTCCCGTAAGAACATATAACATGTACTTCGTACGGGAGGCATACTAAAAGCATATACCCCCTAGGGGGTATTGTCAAGTATTACATTTTATTTGTATTTAGGCTTTTCTTCTTTTATATTAGCGAAATGGTTAAAGGCTCTAGCAAAAGCGTAGAGAACACTGGAGAGGCGATTTAAATAAGCCATAGTTCCTGCCCCGTAGGAAGTACTCTTTCCTTCGGGGTCCTTGCTGATTTTAGTTTTACTTTCTTCTATCACAGCAATGACTCGTCTTTCTGCTCGGCGGGCTATAGTGCGAGCTACGTCAGAGAGGGTAGCGAGCTCTACTCCGCCGGAAACAAAGAATGTTTTAATCGGTGGAAGTATTTTTTCTATGCCATCAATAATTTCTTCAAGCTGTTTTACTTTTTCTACTGAAATAGTTTTTTCTGCTCCTGCTAATTCGGCTTGGATTATAAAAAGATCTTGCTGGATATTATCAATAGTTTCGGAAACTTTTAATTCATTATTAGGTAGTTTGAATTTTATGTTTTCAGATTTAATTTTAATTAATCCAAGAAAAGAATTTATTTCATCGAGCGAACCGAGTGCCTCGGCGATTGCAGAGCTTTTAGAAATTCTCTGATCACAGCCGAAAGTTTTCGTTGTTCCATTGTCTCCTTTTCTTGTGTATAACATAAAACCCCTCCAGAATTATATTTTATAAGTTTTTATATTTCGCAAACTCCAGAGACACAAGCGAATTCTTTTGCGCCAGTGGTATTGTCTGCGGCTTCGTATTGAGAAAGTTTTGAGAAATCAATTTTACCGATGGACTTTGCGCGCCTTTCGTATTCTTCTTTAGTGATGGCTTCATATGGTGCGAGTTGGTAGACGTGTTCTGAGCGGGGAAGGAAAGACATTCCTCCGACGAAATCCCAGTTTTCATAAACAAAGTTTCCGACAGCGAGCCATTCTTCCGGACCGACATAGATAGTAGCGGAAGGATTGTGTTCTACGAAATGTTCTTTTAGTCTTTTCCATTCTTTCATTAAGTCTAGAGCAGAAACTTCGTCTTTAAAGATAGCTCCATGTGGCGCTTTAACAGGGAATTCCAATACGAAGGTAGTAGCTGTAGCTTCAGATTGGCCGACTTCTGGTAAACAAGGCACTCCTTGATCTCGAGCCATTTGGAGCAGAGTATCTGTATGAGAAATACGAACTCGACGGACGAAATATGGGGCATACCAAGGATGCATACCGGAGCCGACGCCTAGGAGCTGACCTGAATTTCCATGAGGTTTTACGCAAGTTATAGCGGTAGAAGGGTTTATACCAAAGCGTTTAGCGTACTTTTCATTTGTTTTAATGGAGTCCAGTCTGAGCGTTTCGAGCACTTTGTCATTTCTTATTGTTGTATTGTCATAATATCCAGTGAGTGATACACCGAGCAATCTTTCTGCTTCACAATTTTCTTTCCACTTTTTTGAAAGATAGCCGAAGTTTGTCAGAGTGGATTGATAAGTTCCGAGTAGTGTCGCTAATTCCATTTTCTTTTTTAAAGTCTCGATTGTGTCTTTCGGGCGGATTACGATAGAGGTTAAATTACAAAATTGTTTTGAGCGAAGATAAATTTCTCCACAAGGGTTTAATCCGATTTGTCTTTCATTTTTTATCGCTGCCCACCTGCGAGCCGGTAATTGTTTTTCCAATCCTCCTCGATTGAAAATTCCTCGTTCGCCGGATTTTGATTTTACCAAAGCGGTCCACTCATCCAAGAATTCTTCAGCCGATGGCTTTGCATTATAGACTGCGGAATTGTTTGCCATAGAACGCTGGCCTTCCGTTAAATAAAATTGTCCCTTTTTTGCATCACGCATTTCTGTGTCTTCTAATTCGGAAAGGGAAATGAGTGCGCTACGTCTGACTCCACCAGCGACGACTATCAAACCTATCTGACAGATGATGTCATGCATGTCTAAATTTGAAAGACGTCTGCCTTGTTTTGATAAAATTTTTCTTCTAGCAAATTCCATTAAGTCCATCAGTGGTTGTGGTCCAGAAGCTCGTCCACCGGCAGTTTCGAGTCGCGCACCGGCTGGTCTGACAGTGGAATAATCAAATTTAATATCTTTACCATCAAACCAATTTGTGAGGCCGAGAACAAAAGCATCAGCCCAACCTTCTTTGCTGTCTTTTACAACATGAACAGAAACTTTTTCTCCAGTTTGTTTTTTTATTTGGGGAAATTTTTGAACATTTTCCCATTCAACAGCAAAACCAAGTCCAGCACCACACATTGAGATATACATTATTTCTCCCAAGTCTTGAGGGCAAGTCGGAGCGACATAAGAACAATTGTATGCCCAGACGTTGGAATTTCGGCAAGCTTTACCTGCAGACCAGAGAAGGCGCATTGAAGGACAAATATCTTGATTTAAAATAGCCTGGCGAACTTCCTCGTATTCTTTAGTTGAGAGCTTATCTCCTAAATTCTCTTTCATATAGGCCATATAACGGTCAATTGTCTCTATCCAAGTCTCTCTACGGCCTAATTCTGGAACCCACCTAGAATAGAATTGATAGAAAATATATTCTGAATAAGGGCTAGAAAAATATTTGCTCGATTCTTCGACAGCAGTACGGACGGCTTCAGGCACAGGACCAAAAGCTTTACGAAGTTCCGAACGTCGACTACGATAAAGAATATATTTTTTTGCTGTTTCAGGGAAACCTTGAATCATTAATTCTTTTTCTACGGAATCCTGAATCAATTCAACAGTTGGAAGAAATTTTGCATCTTTATTTGTTTTTATTAATTCAGCTCTTTGATCAAGAAGAGTTCTGAAGACATGATTTGCTACACCTTCTGCTTCCTTTTCTTTTCCTTCACCGGTTATTTCGAAAGCCTTAAAAATAGCTCGAGTAATTCTTTCTAAATCAAATGAAACAACCTCCCCACTTCTCTTTCGGATTGATTTTATTTTTTGAAGTTCGTTTTTTAGAATTTTTTTTATTTTTTCCATTTGATTTAAATTATTTTAGGTTGAAGTTCGTTGATAATGAGTGAAGTTTTCTTTTCTATTTTTCTTTCTTGTTCTTTTATTAAAAAGTTGTAAATGGCGGGGGAGAGGATAAAGGCAAATGCGACGTTGCTAAATAGATGTAATGCAGTAAATGGAATTTGTCCGACCAGAGATGTCATAAATGATTGATGAAAGAAAAGTGGACCGACAGTTAGCCCAGTCAAAGCATCAAAAAACAAAGTTCCAATAATTGCAAAACGCACATAAGACCATTTATTTACCTTATTATTTTTGAAATAACTATTTGCCCATAAACCTAGCGTGCCATAAGCTAAAACTGTGAAAAATGTTTGCACTCCGAGTGTTCCGGTCGCTACATCATAAAGTAAAATACTTGAAATAGCAAAAATAAAACCTAGTAGTGCTCCATAGACTCGACTGATCGGCATCAAGGTCGCGAGAATCGGTTCTACATTTGGTGCGCGCAGTGGAATTAATCGCACAAATAGGCACAAAAAGAGAGCAAAAATAAATTTTAGATAATCTTTTTTGTAATTTTTTTTATCCACTTTCATCAGAAGTATTATCTACTTGTGAGACTGCTCATGCAAGTGCATAAGTGTGATTTTTTATATTAAAACACAGGAAAAATTTTTTATAAATACCGAAAGTGAGAGACCTTTCAAAAATAGAGTAAAAAGAGGTAGATTTTTTAGAAAATTTTTTAAATTTTATTTCTTTTCTTAAAATATTGGTGCCCTCAGTAGGAATCGAACCTACATCGCAAACTCCGCAAGCTCGCGTTCTATCCATTGAACTATGAGGGCATTATTTAGAGATTAGCAGTTTTAAACCCCGACGTAAAGTCGGGGTCCCGACAGAACGTCGGGATTAAAAGCCCAAGGAATTCATTATCTTGAGAGATGGATGTTCTTTCATTTCTTCTTCAACAACATTTTTTGAAATCATGATGGAATGAATGCTGGAAGTTAGATTATTTTCTATCGGTATTTCTATTACAGGCATAAATACTCTCTCTGATTTTATGAAAAGGATGGGTTTTTCTCCACTTTGCACATAAAAAGACTTTATATTTTTATAGGGATAAAGTTGATTACGAATTTTTAATCCATCAGTGTTTAATTCGTAAGATATTATGTCCGGTTTTTTAATTGCAAAGAATCCGAGCAGTATTCCACTGATGAGAAGGAGAGCGGCAAAAAAATAATTATTATAAATAATCGAAGCGATGGAGCTGGTGATGACGATAACACCGAGAGCCCAATACCAGTCAGTGCTTCGTTCTTTTTCTTCATACTCTAGGGCAAACCATTCTAGTTTTTCCATATACTAATTGTACCACTTTGTATTAGATTTTGGCAATTTTTTATGATACTATATTCCTATGTTTGAAAAGGACTCTTCTATCACCAATATTTCCATAACTACTGGGACAATGATTCGAGCAATCCTCGTTCTTCTTTGTGTTTTTCTTTTATGGTTCTTGCGAGATTTAGCTCTCGTCCTCCTTACTTCTATTGTGCTCGCTTCTTTTGCAGAATCAGCTGTTCCTCATTTTGCTAGATTGCATATCAATAGAGTTTTTGGAATTGTTATTTTATATGTCGCGTCTATTTCTTTTCTTGCCGGAGTATTTTATCTCTTTGCTCCATTTTTGATAACTGAAATTTATAATTTTTCTAATTTTCTTTCTACATATATTCCAGGAGTTTCTTTCTTGAATTATTTTCAAAATGAAGCATTTTCTGGCGCAAAGGACATAGTGAGCGCTCTAGGAAAGAATTTTTCCATTGATTCTTTATTTTCAGTGTCTAAAGCTTTTGTTTTAAACCTTTCCGGAGGGTTTTTCCAGACGCTTTCTGTCGCTTTCGGTAGCGTTTTCAACTTTATTTTGATTGTTCTCGTCTCTTTTTATCTTTCAATTCAAGAAAAAGGAATTGAAAATTTCCTTAGACTTATTTTCCCAATTCAACATGAAAACTATGTGGTAGATCTATGGGAACGTTCTCGCCGAAAGATTGCTCTCTGGATGAAGGGGCAAGTGGTCCTAGGGATTGTCGTGGCTGTTCTTATTTATTTAATTCTTTCTCTTCTTGGCATAGAGTATGCTCTCCTCCTTTCTATTATCGTGGGAGTGATGGAACTCGTGCCTTACGGAATTTTAGTGGCGATGATTCCTGCTTTTACTTTTTCTTATCTCTCCGGAGGCATAGCGAGCGCGCTAATGGTTACTGGAGCATATTTAATCATTCATCAATTTGAAGTTTTCCTTTTTGCTCCGCTTATCATTAAAAAAATCGTAGGCCTTTCACCGATTGTCATCATCCTGTCCGTCTTAATTGGTTTTGAATTGGGCGGATTCTGGGGATTAGTTCTAGCAATTCCAGTTGCCATTATTGTGATGGAATTTTTGAGTGACATTGAAAAGAATAAAATCATAGCTAGGACTAGCAATAAATAATGACGAAAAAAAATTCTTTCTACATTACGACGACTCTTCCTTATGTAAATGCTGATTTGCATTTAGGGCATGCGCTTGAGTTCGTGCGCGCGGACGCTATTGCTAGATATAAAAAATTAATTGGTTTTGATGTATTTTTTAATACTGGCACGGATGAGCACGGAATGAAGATTTTTGAAGTAGCAAAGAAAAATGGAAAGAACCCTCAAGAGTTTGTGGATGAAAGTTTTTTGAAATTTAAAGATTCGGTAAAGATTTTTGGAATGGATGAAGAAATTTTACATTTTGTACGCACCACGGATGAGTATCATATAAAATCCGCGCAAGAATTTTGGAAACGTGTAAATGACAACGGATATATTTATAAAAAAAATTATGAAGCAAAATATTGCGTCGGTTGTGAAGAAACAAAGAGTGATTCCGAGCTGGTAAATGGCGAATGCATGCTTCATACGGGGAAGAAATTGGAAATTATTGCTGAAGAAAATTACTTTTTCAAATATAGTGAATTTAGAGATAAATTGTTGAAATTTTACAAGAATAATCCAAATTTTGTTGTTCCAGATTTCCGTTTTAATGAAATAAAGGCTTTTGTGGAAAGGGGATTGCAGGATTTTTCTATTTCACGCTTGAAAAGTAAAATGCCTTGGGGGATAGAAATGCCTGGGGATAGTGGTCACGTAATGTATGTTTGGTTTGATGCTCTGACGAATTATGTTTCTACGCTCGGTTGGCCTGAAAACAAGGAACAATTTGAGAAATTTTGGGTAAATGGAAATCCAACTCAATATTGTGGTAAAGACAATAATCGCTTTCAGTCTGCTATGTGGCAAGCGATGCTCATGGCTGCTGATCTGCCAAATTCAAAACAAATAATAATAAATGGTTTTATTACTGCCGGAGAGGGAATAAAAATGTCTAAAACTCTCGGCAATGTTGCAGACCCGAAAGAAATTGTAAAAGAATATGGCACGGATGCTTTGCGATATTTCTTGCTTCGTGAAGTTTCTAGTTTTGAAGATAGTCCATTTACGATGGAGCGATTTAAGGATGCTTATAATGCAAACCTCGCAAATGGGCTCGGGAATTTAGTTTCACGAGTGATGAAAATGGCGGAAACGAATTTGAAAAAGTCAGTAGAAATTCCTGAGAATACTATTAGAGAGGATTATAAAAATGCTTTTGAGAAATTTGATTTACAAGAAGTGACAAATATTATCTGGAAAGAAATCGGCGAACTTGATAAAAAAATTCAAGAAACAAAACCTTTTAGCTTGATAAAGACAGATAAAATAAAAGCAGTAGAAATAATAAAAGAACTCGCAGTGCGACTTTATACGATAGGGAGAATGCTAAATCCAATCTTGCCAGAAACTTCAGAAAAAATAAAAAATTTAGTAAAAATAAACAAAATGCCAGAGAAACCTTTGTTTTCTAGAAAGGATTAACAAAAAGTCTATTAAGGTATATAGTTTTTATGAAAAGGAAAACATAAAAAGTCTCTTTTGGATTGAAGTCCTTTAGATGATGTGGCATGAAGCCACCTTGTATTCCTTAGGTTCCTTGAGAAAGGTTTGATAATAGAATGAGTGACACAAGAATCAGGTGGTTGCTGAGTTGTCTCTATGCTGATGTTGTCAGAAACTACGAAAAACACTTCCTTAATGGTCAGACAATACAGGGTCTTTTGAAGGAGTGGGGAGTTCACAAGGACTTCTGGGTCAATGTGTTGATTGTGTCCATGGTGGGGGTGGCAATAGCGGGTTTAATCACCATTGACAGAGTCTACCCTATGACAAAAAGAGGATATGCGTTGGAAGCAACCCTCTTTTCTCTGGGTTTGTTTGTCCTATCGATGGGCAAGCTGATAGAGAAGCGGAATAAGATACTTGCACCACTGGAGTCCTTTATTGAGCTGTTTGACCCAGAACACAATCCATCCAGTATCTTTTTGAAGATACTTTGGCCGGGAGGTATGATACCGGAAATGGCTCGGGAAAAAGTTTTTAATGGTTTTGTCGAGTTAGCAAGAGGACTCATCAAAGCTGAAGAAGCTGTGAAAGCTCGTGGAAGTGGCTTTGTTAATGTGAACTATGAAGCACATACGGAAAAGTTAAAAGCGAAAGAGTCTAAACTACGCGCTGAGTATGACACAGCAATTGGTATTGCAATCAAGCTTGAACTCTATAGGAATGGCGACAGGAAGAAGCATGTTCTGAGAGCTTGTCGGCCTGTTTGAGGTTGTATCAAATCGTTTTAGGGGCGCTCGTTATGCACGAGCGCCCTGTTTCTGTTATTATTGATAAATAATGATTCCAAAATATATAGACATACATAGTCATGTGAATTTCAAAGCCTTTGATGTAGACAGGGACGAAGTCATTCGTCGTGCTTTGGAAAGTGGAACTTGGATGATAAATGTCGGCACACAGATAGATACTTCAAAGAGTGCGGTAGAGCTGGCGGAAAAATATGAAGAAGGCGTGTATGCAATTATTGGATTGCACCCTATACATACTCATGCTTCATATCACGATGAAGATGAGTTGGGTAAAGGAAATAAAGAATTCTCTTCTCGCGGAGAAATTTTTAATAAAGAAGTTTATAGAAAACTTTTAGAAGATAAAAAAGCTGGCGGAAAAATAGTTGGTATAGGGGAATGTGGATTGGATTATTACAGATGCACACCTGAATCAATTTCAAAACAAAAAGAAGCCTTTAAGAGCCAGATAGAGCTTGCAAAAGAATTTAATCTTCCACTTATGCTTCACGTTCGCAATAGTGAAAAGAAATCCACCCCACCCGATAGGGCACTCCTCAACGAGGGGAATTTTAATGCTTATGCTGATACTTTGGAAATTTTAAAACAACATCCTGGAGTTAGGGGCAATATGCATTTTTTTGCTGGGGATTTACAGGTGGCAAAAAGTTTTCTTGATTTGGGTTTTACTCTTTCTTTTACCGGAGTTATAACTTTCACCCACGATTATGATGAAATTATAAGAAACACCCCGCTTGATATGATTATGTCTGAGACGGATTCTCCATATGTGGCCCCTGTGCCACACCGAGGCAAGCGAAATGAACCTTTTTATGTAAAAGAAGTGGTTAAAAAAATTGCCGAGATAAAAAATTTAACTGAGTCTGAAGTCGCAAAAGCTATTATCACAAATGCTAAGCGGGTGTTTACTTTTTAAAGAGTTTTTGTTAGTATCAGATTTACATGCAGGACGCAGAGAATAAAGTAAATAATGACAGTTTGGTGGAGACATCAGACGCAGTTTCCAAGATTTATGAATTTGGCTATCTTTTAGTACCTACAATAAAGGAAGAAGATTTGTCTGTGAATTATGGAAATATTAAAGAACTTGTTTCATCTTTTGGTGGAGAAATCATTGCAGATGATATGCCAAAAGCAATAAATCTTGCTTATACTATATCCAAAGTTGTATCTAATGTACGCAGTAAATTTAATAAAGCATATTTTGGCTGGATTAAATTCACAATGGATTCTCAAAAAGTCTTAGAACTCAAAAAACATCTTGATTTAGACCCAAATTTTATTCGATTTTTGATATTAAAGACAGTTAAAGAAAATACTATTGCCACAAAGAGATTTGTACGTGGAGAAACATATAAGAGGCCAAAAGCAAAAAGTAAAGAAAATGAAGTTGCTGTTCCGATAAATGAAAAGGAAATAGATAAAGAAATTGACGCGATGGTTGCGATTTAAAAATATGTATCCCGTACGAAATTTATTTTATACATTTTTATGGGAAGAAAAATTTATTATTAAAATTAATTAAATATAAAAGCTAAAAAATAAACTTTTATTTCGTACGGGATGTATTTAAATAAAGCATTAATAGTAGGAAATTTAACCAGAGATCCAGAGATTACCACAATCCCTTCTGGTCAGAAAGTTTGCAAGTTTTCTGTAGCTACAAATAGAGTTTGGAAAGATAAAGCTGGCGCAAAGCAAGAGTCAGCAACCTTTCACAATATAGTAGTTTGGGGCAAGCAAGCAGAGACTTCCGCTCAATATTTAAAGAAAGGTCAGCAAGTAATGATAGAAGGTCGTATTGAAACACGTAGTTGGGATGACAAAGCAACCGGAGAAAAGAAATACAGAACAGAAATCATCGCAGACAGAGTTCAGTTTGGCCCAAAGAGCAGTGGGACAGGTGCAGGAACAGGGAATACTTCACCTAAAGCACCAGCAAATACTTCTGATTCTATAGAGTATCCAGAAGAAGACATTAATCCAGAAGATATCCCATTTTAAACTTTAAGAACTTTATAACTTTTAACTTTACAACTAGTCAAAGACCATGAAACAAGATTATTTTTCAGCCAACAATATAAAATACATAGATTATAAGGATGTTGAAATTCTAAAGAAATTCATAAATCCTAATGGTAAAATTGTGAGCCATAAGCGCACTGGTGTGACTTCAAAGAATCAGCGCGCTCTTACTTCTGCTATCAAACATGCTCGATTCCTCGGTTTGCTTCCTTTTATTGTAAAATAAGGAACTCTTTTTTGTATAGTTTTTAAAAAACTTATAAAATTATATGTCACAGCTTCAGTACAATGAAATACGTGAGAAGAAAATCATAATTTACAATGGTGAACCATGTGAAGTAGTAGAATCTCATGTTGCTCGCACCCAGCAAAGAAAGCCTCAAAATCAAGTAAAGCTAAAAAGCCTTATTGCCGGCAAGACCATAGCCGCGACTTTTCACGTATCTGAATCAGTGGACGAAGCAGATATTGCAAAACATGAAATTACTTTCCTTTATCACAACAAGGGTGAATATTGGTTCTGTGAACCAACTGATAAAAGTAAAAGATTCAAGTTGGATGTAATGCTTATCGGCGAAGCATCTGCAAAATTTTTGAAACAAAATTCAAATGTAGAAGCCGTAGTTTGGACTGACGATGAAAATGAAGAAAAAATAATAAAAGTTACTTTACCTATCAAAATGAATTTCAAAGTAAAAGAAGCCCCTCCAGCTGTACGTGGAGATACTTCAAAAGGAGGAATGAAAATAATCACTCTAGAAAATGGAGCTACCTTGAATGTTCCGATGTTTATAGCTGAAGGGGACACTATTTCTGTGAATACAGAGAACGGAGAATACGTAGAGAGAGTATAAAAATCAAAATATAGAAAATAAATCCATATTTTATTTTGAAACAAATGGATTGAAGTTTGTGTCTTTGTCGTAAAAATCTTCATTTTCATTTATTTTTAGGAAGTTTATTGTTTTATATGTAATTGGCGTAAAAATTACTTCCACGAGAGTTTTGAAAATATAATTTGAGACAATAAGTGTGAATAAGAGAGAGGTTGGTAATATTCCCAAAAATGCAATTAAGATAAAAAGAGTGCTATCTATAAATTCTCCCACTACCGTTGAACCAATAGTTCGGGTCCATAGATATTTTCCACTAGTCCATAATTTCATTTTTGCCAATATGAAAGAATTTGAAAAACTTCCGCAAATGTAGGCAAAGAGGCTAGCTATCACGATTCTGGGAGTAAGCCCTAGGATGGCATCATAGGCATTTTGGTTGTCCCAGCCGGGAGCGGCAGGTAATTTTCCTACGATAATGAAGATAATAGACATCATTAGTGCCGAAAAAAATCCGATCCAGATCACTTCGCGAGTTTTCTTATATCCATAAACTTCGGTAAGAATATCACCAAAGATATAACTCAAAGGGAAGAGGAGTGTGCCTCCGTCAAAAGTGAACAATCCAAAATCCACAATCTTTGTGGAAGCTACATTTGAAATAAGTAGTATTGAAACAAAGAAAACACTCAAGGTGCCTAGGTATTTATAGTTTTTTTCAGATTGATTCATAAAAATAAAGTATTATGCGATTATAGCATTATTTTCTTTACATTTAATATGTTTGAGAATATAATGAATTTTGTATTATTAGTTAACCTCGACGTAAAGTCGGAGTCCCGACCTGTAAAAGCGTCGGGACAAATAAAATATGAATAATTTTTTCTCAAGAAATAAGTTTTGGGTTATTGTAGTTATAGTAATTGTATTTTTAGCTTTTTGGGTAATAGGGAATTATAACTTTTTTATAAAACAAGGTGAACAAATCACTGCGCAATGGGCGCAAGTAGAAAATCAATATCAAAGACGTTTTGATTTGATTCCAAACATTGTAAATAGTGTCAAAGGTGTAGCAAAACAAGAACAACAGGTTTTCGGTGATATTGCCGAGGCTCGCACCAGATATTCAGGAGCAACAACTGCAGATGCAAAAGCACAAGCAGCCAGCCAAGTAGAAGGCGCATTGGGTAGACTTTTAGTTATTGCTGAAAATTATCCAACACTTCAGTCTTCACAAGCTTATCGAGATTTAATAGTTTCACTAGAAGGAACAGAGAATCGTATTTCAGTTGAAAGAAAGAATTATAATGACATGGTTCGTGTTTTTGACACAAAAGTAAAAACTTTCCCATCTTCAATTATTGCTAGTATTTTTGGTGTTAAAGAAAGAGCTTATTTTGAAGTTCCAAAGGAAAATCAAGCAGTTCCACAAGTTCAATTCTAACAACATGAAAAAGGTATTTTATCTTCTATTATTTTTAGCACCATTTTTTGCTTTCGCTTTTACTGTTCCGGAAAAACCAACTGGTTTTGTGCAAGATTATGCAAAGATACTTAATGCGGAGCAAGCTTCTTCTCTTGAAGGAAAGCTTGAAGCTTATGAGAAACAATCCACAAATGAAATTGCTGTAGTCACGATAGATTCTCTGGATGGTGATGTGATTGAAAATGTTGCGCAAGACATTTTTACCAAATGGGGGATTGGTAAAAAAGATAAAAATAATGGAGTCCTTTTACTCATTTCTGTTACAGATAGAAAGACTCGCATTCATACTGGTTATGGTGTAGAAGGATATTTGACTGACCTTGGAACCTCATATATACAGAGTGATATAATCACTTCAGCTTTTCGGGAAGGTAAGTATTCTGAAGGAATAAATGGCGCAGTGGATAAAATGATTGAATCGCTCAGTGGAACACAGATTGTTCCAGAAAATTATTATAAATTCAGTAATTTAAAAGTAAATTGGGATTTTGTTTTCTTTATCGTTTTTGTTGTTATTCAATTTTTAATCGCAATTCTCGCTCGCTCAAAATCTTGGTGGCTCGGCGGAGTGTTTGGAGGGATTTTAGCAATTGTTTTTATTTTATTTTTTGGTTTGATTTTAGCCCTCGCAATTCCGATTTTTATTATCCTAGTTTTGCTTGGATTATTTTTTGATTATTCAGTTTCCAAAGCGTATAAAAAACATAAAGATAATGGAACAAACCCTCCATGGTTTATCGGTGGTGGTGGATTTGGAGGTGGAGGTCATAGCGGGGGATTTGGTGGTTTTGGAGGCGGATTCTCTGGTGGCGGAGGTTCAAGCGGAAGGTGGTAGAAATTCTAATTTTTTTAGAAATTTGTTATAATCTATATATGAAATTAGTCTTAAAATATTGGCCTAGGGTAAAAGATATTCTAGGTTTGAGTTTTTCTCTTGCTAAGGCAAATTTTAAGGTAAGGAACGAGGGAAGTTATCTCGGTATTTTTTGGTATCTTCTTGAGCCATTGGCTTTTTTTGCTATTTTATTATTTATAAGAAAAGCAATTTGGCAAAGTAATGTTTCAGATTATCCTGTTTATCTTTTTATTGGTCTTATAATGTTTAATTTTTTTATTGCTGTAACAAACTTTTCAACAAGAGTTATACAAAATAATTCAGGTTTTATAAAATCATTAAGGATTGATAAAGAAGCTTTTGTTATATCTGGATTATTACAATTTATGTTTTCGCACTTTTTTGAATTTTTGATTTTAGTTTTTGTAGCTGTGTTTTTACACATAAATGTATTGTGGTTGATATTTTATTTTTTTGTGTTTTTTTTATTTTGTCTTTTTACAATTGGTGTTTCTTTTGTTTTATCTGTTATTGGTGTTTATGCCAGTGATTTAAAAAATGTTTGGTCTGTTTTTGTACGATTATTGTGGTTTGCAACCCCAATTTTTTATATGGTTGAGAGTGATAGTCTTTTACAAAAAATTAGTATGTGGAATCCACTTTATCATTTTATAAATATTACAAGAGATATTGTTATTTTTCATAAATTACCTAGTTTGAATACTGTTTTTTTTGCAATTAGTTCCAGCATCTTAGTTTTTATAATCGGTTTATTAATATTTGAAAAGAATAAAAATAAATTAGCAGAAAAAATATGATCACGGGAGTGAAAAAAAGAATAATAGTAGAGAATGTATCAAAAACATTTAAAGTAGATTTTAAAAAAAATGAGAGCACTCTTTTTCAATTTATAGATTTTTTGTTTAGGAAAATTAATAAAAGAGAAATAGAAGTTTTAAAAAATATTTCTTTTGAAGTATTTCCTGGTGAAATATTGGGCATTATTGGGAAAAATGGTTCAGGTAAAAGCACACTTTTAAGATTAATTGCTGGTGTATATCAAGCAGATGCTGGGGAAATAAAAACAAATGGAAAAGTTGTTTATCTTACTGGCGTGAATCAGGGTTCTTCCCCAAAACTTACGATGAGAGAAAATATTTTTTTAATGGGTTCAGTAATGGGACTTAGTCAGAAGGATATAAAGGAAAGGTTTGATGAAATTGTTGAATTTTCTGGACTCAGAGATTTTATTGATATGAGAGTATATCAGTTTTCTTCTGGAATGATTTCAAGACTTAATTTTTCAATAGTTATACATTGTGTTAAACATCATAATCCAGATATTCTACTTTTAGATGAAGTGTTTTCCGCCGGAGGAGATAAAGATTTTAACAAAAAAGCTACAGAAAAAATGGAAGAGCTGATAAATAGTGGGACATCAGTTATTCTAGTTTCCCATGATTTAATTTTAATAGAAAAATATTGTAATAGAGTAATTTATTTAGGGAAAGGGGATATCTTGAAAATTGGAAAACCTGAAGAAGTTATATCTTTTTATAAAGAAAATTAAAGTAATTGTATAAAATTATAAAGATATTAATTCTGATCCCTCTGGAAGAATATCACTTAATGATTCAAAAGCAGTTGCAACACCTTTATGTTCTATTGGTGAGATTCCTATGGTTTTTACACCAGAAGAGATTGCATGTACACAGTTGTGCTTTCTCCTAGAAATTAAAACATCACATTTACTAATTAATCCTTTAAGTTTTTGAGGAGTCATGTTGTTGTACCACCATTCTTTATATAAAGTTTGAGGAAATATTATTTGAAAATCTTTTAAAAATAATTCATAAAATTTTTTAAAACCCTCTATATCGTTTTCTTTTTCGTAAAATTTATGCACTGTGCTAATTATTGGAAGAATCTTCATTCCTTTATATTTATCAATAATTGTTTGAATTTTGATTTTATTTTTTTTAACTGCGTTAAAAAAAACATCTCCATTTGTTACAGAAATTCCAAGTATTTTTTCGTTTGGTAAAAATTGTGTTAAGGTAATATCTTTAAGGATATTTTTCTCAGGAAATTTCGTAAGTTGGATATCTCTTTTAATACCTAAATTTTTAAGCGCCTTCAAAGAATAAATATCTCTTACACTTAATTCCTCTGCTTTTTCAAATGCATTTAGCATCTCCGAGGTGACCCACTTAAAGTCATCTGTTCCTGCTGCTCCTATGTTATGAATATAAGTTTTTGCTTTATTATTTTGAGCGACAATTATCCAGCTCATAAAATCTCTTCCAGAAGTACCGTTTAAAATTCCTCCTCCACCCAAAATAACTCTATCAAAATTTATTTTAAAATTACTTTTTGGACAGGCAGGTTCCCATGGAATATATCCTACGCATTTAATCATTTTAGAAGTATGTTCTTCGCAAACACTTCTAACCCAGGATTCATCTGATGGAAAAGATTCCATTGCTTCAATTAAGCAGGCTTCATCACCAAGATTTCCAAATCCATATGCTCCCAAAAATAATGTTTTCATGTTTCTTTTATAAGTTGTTTAATTTTTTTTATAAAGATTTTTGTATCAAATTTTTTTGCTTGTTTTTCACACGCTTCTTTATATTTTATTGGATTTTCTTCAATAATTTTTATTGCCTCAATAATTTTATCTTTATTTATATCATCAATCATTACTCCAGTTTCACCATTTATTATTGTTTCTTTATAACCTCCTTCATTTGGAACAATTACAGGTTTTCCAGAGGCCATTGCTTCTACAACACTCATTCCAAAATCTTCATCTTTGGAAGTAGCTATGAAACCTTTGCAATTCGCATAAAGAATTCTTAAATTATTTTCACTGAGATGGTTTAAAAAAATAATATTTTTACCGGCAGATTTTTTAAGATTGTCGACATAACTAAGATTAAAATTATCATATCCTCCGACAACAATCAAATCTGTATCTGGTTTTTCATTAAAAGCATTTATTTGAATTTCTATTCTTTTTTCAGGAGTAAGCCTGTTTACACTTAACCAAAATCCTCCATCATTTATGTAAAAAAACTTATCTACACAAATTGGAGGATTTATAATCTCTGAATTTCTTCCATAATATTTTTTTACTCTTTTTTTAACATTAAAACTGTTAACACATATTCTTTGTATATTTTTAATTGCCCTTTGATCACTTTCTTGGTTTATATTAAATCTTTTAAGAGATAAAGAAAGAATAATTACATAAATAATTTGAAAAATAAAAAATGGAAAGAAAACAATTGAATTTAGAATTGAAATTTTTTGTCTGTTTTTTTTAGTATCTTGGGAAGATTTAATAATTTCTCTTGAAAAGTCGTTAGATAAATCTTTTGTACGAATAATCGAGTCCATCGTTAAATCTTTGGTTTTAATGATTGAGTCTTTTGTTAAATCTTTGGTTTTAATAATCGAATTCACAGTTAAATCCTTGGAGATTATTATGAGATTATGTAAATTATTAAAAAAACTATCTAAAACAAAAGATATTTCTTTTGGAACTATTCTTTTTTTTATTATTCTCTTCTTAAAATTTATGATACGAGAATAAAGTGTAATGTTATTTTTCATTTTTTAAATCATAGAGTCCTCTTAGGGGAGTGTGGCAATACCAAATGTTGGGTTTATGTTTTTCTGCAGCATAAATTGAAAAATTTCCAGAAAAAATAAATAACTTGTATTTATTCGAAAAGTCACATTTAGAAAATCTTTTCATGCAAATGTTAGGTAGAAGATGAGAAAATTTAGATAATTTACCTAATGGTATAATATTTATATCTTTAAATTCTTCATCTTTTAAAATCTCAGGATTTATTTCCGAAGTGACAATATCAGCATTAAGGTTTTTTGCCATAATCAAGACAAGTTTTTCCGCTCCGCCCATTACTCTAAAATAATCATGGAATATCGCAATTTTCATATTTTAATCCCTCTGTATTTGTAAAAAATAAAGTTTCCAAGAACAATATTTGTAGATTTTATAACTTTTATTCTTGATTTTTCGAGAAGATGAATAATTTCATTTTCATTTATATAATGCATTTCCATAATTGGTTTTTTTGAACGGAAAAACCCCAATTTTCTTTTAATGTTATTAATAGAAAAAATTTCTTTGATCGTCCTTTTTTTAGGATAAACAATTAATCCACTAGGAAGATTAAAGAACATCATCCCCCCAGGTTTAAGTATCCTTGCAAATTCTTTTATATATTTTTTAGAATATCTTGGAGCTATATGCTGAAGAGTTATAAATGAAACTATAAAATCAAAACTCTCATTATTAAATATCCTAAGATTTGGCTTGTCATTAAATATAAAATTACAATTCTCTTTAGTCTTATATTTTTCAGCAAGACGAATCATGGATGGTGCAATATCTACACCTATAATCTCCTCAAAATAATCTGACATGGGTAAAGTTAATCTTCCAACCCCACATCCGAAATCCAATGCTTTAGAAAATTTAAGAGAAGGATTGATTTGTCTGGCTTCTTTTATAGTTTGCTCCATCAATAATTTACCTGTTGTAAAAAATTCCTTTTCATCCCATTTATTGTCTTTCTTATCTTTTGCAGTAACTATTGCCCAAAGCGGGTCAATCTCACCAAACTGATCCCAATTCCTTTTTAATTCTTTTAGGTTCATTTTCTAAGTTCATTATTTATTTTTTCAATAAAAATTTTTGTATCAAACTTTTTTACTTGTTTTTGGCACTTTTCTTTGTATTTTTCAGAATTTTCTCCGACTATCTTTATAGTATCAATTAATTGATTAAAATCAATGTTATTTATCAATATTCCAGTTTCTTTATTAATTACTGTTTCTTTATATCCTCCTTCATTTGGTGCAATAACGGGTTTCCCGGAAGCCATTGCCTCAATTGGTGTCATACCTAAATCTTCGTTTTTTGCTGTAGTAATAAAGCCCTTACATTCAGCGTATAATTTTTTTAAATCTTTATTATTTATCCAATTTACAATTTGAACATTTTTGGGACATATTTTTTCTATATATTTTTTATAATTTTCAAATTGTATAATTCCTTTTTCATAGCTTCCGACTATTATTAATTTTTCATTTGGTAATTTTAAAAAAGCATTCATTTGAAGCTCTATCCTTTTATGTGTTATTAGTCGATTTACTGAAAGCCAGTAATCTTTTGGTGGTAGCCAATAGTATTTTATTGTGTCGATTGGTGGATAAATTATCATTGAATCTGTATTATAGTATTTTTTTATTCTTTCTTTAACGTTTTTTGAATTAGCAATAAAATTATTTACAGATCTTGCATATTTTAATGTTAGTTTTCTATTTATCCAGACAAAAATTTCATAAAATGGTTTTTTCCACCAACTTAAGACATTTTTCTTTATCCAATTCTTGAATTCCCATAATTCGTTAAGTGGACTATGCACATACCATAAATTTGGGTAATTATTTACCGCTCCAGACATTGCCCAATCTCCAGAAATTATGAAAAAATCATATTTTTCTTTTAAATTAAGATATCTAAATTTCCAAAAAGTAAGCTGATGTTTAAACGGTGCTTGTGTGGGAACTTTTCCTATACTATAAATTCTTGGAATTACATCAATAAATCCCATTTTTTCAATTTTTTCTTTATTAATATTTGTAGTATAAATATCCGCATTAAATTCTCGTGCCATAGTAAGAGTAACAATTTCCGCTCCGCCAATATTGTCTAAAAAACTGTTTAAAATTGCTATTTTCATTTTTCTTTTATTCCTAAAATACTGAACATAAAGGCTGAGAAGAACGTTTGAATACCGATAACAAGTAAGGTAAGTGCAATGATAGAGTTTTTTGTTTCATTTAATGAATTAAAATCAGATGATATCCATTTTATAAGTATAAAGATATAAATTGAAATACCAATTGTGGCAACAATTAAACCCAATAATCCTGCTTTTTCCAAGGTAATTTTTTTAAATAATAATTGTATCGTTTCATCATTATCACCCAGGTGGGTAATGGCATAGATTTTTGCAAAACCCGAAAAAATGATGAGTTGATATCCTAAAATTATCATTGTTGAAAATAAAAACATTGGATGAATATAAAATTGTAGTTCAAATATTTTTGGTTGAGTAAAATAAAATATTGTTATAAATATTACTCCAAATAATGAGAAAAAAATTCCTGGTGCAAGAAATAAATAAAGGGGAGAGTAAAGAAGTATAAAACGTAAATGTCTCCATCCGTCTTTGAAAGAGTTTAATTTTGAATCACCAATTCTTTTACTATATTCGATGGGTATTTCAGTTATTTTTAAATCGATCTTTGCTGATTTTATAATCATTTCAGAAGCAAATTCCATCCCACTAGTATAAAGAGTTATTTTTTCAAAAGCTTTTTTTGAAATGGCACGAGCACCACAATGTATATCATTTATCTTTACTTTAAAAAACCATTTAACTAGAAATGATAAAAAAGGGTTGCCAATATATCTATGGTGCCAGGACATGGAATCATCTTTTATTTTTCCAGAGAATCTATTTCCAACAACTAAATCATTTCCTTCTCTTAATTTTTCCAAGAATCTCGGAATTTCAGAAAAATCATATGTTCCATCAGAATCAGCAATAAAAAAATATTTGCCTTTTGCCGAATATAATCCAGCAAGGCAAGCTGAACCATAGCCACGAGTTTTTTCAGTAATGATTTTTAGATTTGATATATTATTTATAAATGAATTAGCTATATCTTTGGTTTTGTCTTCCGAATTATTATCTACAACAATTATTTCTGCATTAAGAGAATATCTCTCAATATTTTCTTTAATTTCATTTAGGCATTTAGCGATTGACTTTTCTTCGTCTAGGCATGGAAGTATGATACTTATCTCTAATTGTTGATTCATGATATATTTATTGTATATGATTTTAACATTAATAGGTATTATTTTAACTTTAGTACCATTTTTACTGGTTTTCTATTTTAAGGACAAATTTCGTATTTTTCTTTATATTATAGCTTTTGATTTTGCTTTTCATATTCTTATTGCATTTTTTACTCAAGTTTTTCATATATTTACATATCCTGTGATTATTACAATACACACCTTGGTTGCTATTGGTGTTGTATCTTTTATGATTAAGTTTAAAGAAAAATTTTCAAAGATTAAAATAAATTGGTTTTTGATTTTAGCCGTGGTAATTATATTTTTTGAGCTTTGGTCTGTACATAATTTTTATACTGGTCCGGTAAATACTATAAATGGTTCAGATACCGTCTCACAGAGTACATATGTTTATCCATATTTTTCCGATGAATGGATTGGGGCTTCACTTGAAAATTATTCCATAAAAAATAACTCATTACCTACAGTAAATCCGTTAGATGCAAATAAATATTTTAAAAACCCAATGCTGGTATTTTTTTCTGTTATTTCTGAATTTTTTCTACTTTTTAATCTGAATCCAATTTTTCATGTTTCATTTTTTGCTTTATTTAGTGGTATCTTTGTTTGTCTTTCAATTTATTTAATACTTAAATCTTTTGGTATAGGTAATTTTATATCAATTTTTACGATTTTAAGTATTCCTTTCATCACAAATGGGGCAAATTTACCTGGTATTTGGTATTTGATGCCATTTTTAGTAAGTTTTATATTTTTTATAATTAGCTTAATTGGAATAAATTCTGATGATAAAAAACTTTCTTGGATTACTACTTTTTTGTCTTTGGTGATTTATCCACCGATGGTTGTTTTTATTGTGCCTGTATTCATAGCAGATTATTTTACTAAGAATATTTCAGATCATGAAGTAAGAGTAAGAAATTTTTCAATGAATTTATCTGTAATATTATGTGCAGGTGTTTTTGTTTCAATTGTTGTTTTTTGGGGCAGTGAGGCTTCTCTTTTTATAAAAAATATCTTCACATATCTTTTTAGGACTAATTTAGACGGTGGTATCCCATCTTTTCCTATTTGGAATATTATACCGATTATATTTTTTCCTTTTATTCTATTAGGAATCTGGGAGATTTTAAAAAAGAAATTATATTTTATATTAGGGCCAATTATTGTAGGATTTATTTTTTGGTTATTTTATACATCTACTATGAAAGTATTTTTAATTGACTACCCAAGAGTAGTAGTAATAACATCTATTCTTTTGGTATTTTGTGGAGGATTAGGTATAGATTTTTTAATAAAATGGTTAAAACAGAGATATGTTTTTTTAAATAATAAGAATTTTGAAAATGTTTTTGTTTTTGTTTTATTTATTATTTTTATTGTTTTATCTTTTTTCTATCCAGTATCACAAAATTGGGAAAAATTAAAATTGAATGTGAATATGAATGGTGTTATAAAAAAGTTTTCTCCAGCCTCACCAATAAATAGGTATTTAGTGGAAGATGATTTACGATTATTTAATTCAATTTCAGAAAAAAGATTTATTGCACCAGCATGGAAGGGTCTTGTTATTGGTGTTGCAACAGGAAACTACCCTTTAGAGTCGAAATCTTCAACTATAACAAATAAGATTTTACTTTACAGTAATTTCATAAAAGCTAATTGTGAAGATAAAACAAAATTATCAAAGAAATATAAAATAGATTATGTTTATTCTACAAAATTTTCTTGTTCAGGTTTTGACTGGTTAGGAGTTAGTGAAGAAAAATTAAATTTATATAAAGTTTTTTAAAAACAAATTTTTATTTTTTAGTGGCGGTTCAAGCGGAAGGTGGTAGAAATTCTAATTTTTCGAAAAATTGCGGAGGGTAGAGGACTCGAACCTCTAAGGGTTTTATCCCGGTAGTTTTCAAGACTACTGCCCTACCATTAGGCGAACCCTCCAATCTTCTTAGGATAGTATTAATATACCTTATTTTACGTTTTTTTCAATCTTTTTTCGCAGCCAGCTCTTTTCTAGTAAATGCTCTTCGTAATGACAATTGGGACAAATAAGTAATAGATTTTCCAGATTATTATGATTTCTATTTTTATTTACATGATGAACTTGGAGTATTTCATACTTATCATAGTCACATCTTTCGCATTTTTTACCTCTCTCTTTCAATAATCTAATTTTGAGAGCTTGTTGTGATTTTACTTTATCTCGTGGACTGCCAAGATGATATTTAATTCCAGTTCTTTGTATATTTGCGCAAGCTCTATTGCAAGTCTTCTTATTAAGGCCGGATAAAATTAATTTTCCACAAACCGAGCAGGGAATTTCTTTTCTATCAGAGATTCCACGACAAATCAAACTACAAAAAACTTTGCCACTTTTTATTTGGGATGGTCTTCTGTAAATTAGTTTCTTACAAACAGAACAATTAGTATTCGGATTTCTCTTATATGACTCGGACACTCACCCAGTATACCACAAAGTCTATTTAAACGAATTCCACGCATCCCTGAAATCTTCTTTCACCTCAGCCCAGCTCTTTTTGGCAATTTTTCTAATGTAAAAGATTTCCAAGATACCTATGGTATTCAATAAAACAATTGCAACAAACCATTTCTTGTGATCATGTTTTGCAGCTAACCATAAAGAATAAATCTTCCAAGGAAGAGTCCAAATAACCAATAACATTATTAATATAACGACAGATGGTGGTAGTTGTTCCATATAAAAATCATATCAGAAAAATCATATTTTCGCCAGCAGAAGCATTTTTATGCTAATATCTAAATATGAAATTTATCGGTATAGATTATGGGACAAAAAGGATAGGTATTGCTATTTCAGATGAAAACGGCACCTTAGCTTTCCCGAAAGAAATCGTGTTAAATGACGCAAATACGTTAAAAAGGATAGGTGAAATTATTGAGAAAGAAAAAATTACAGAACTTGTGATAGGGGAATCTGTGGATTTTTCTGGAAAATTAAATGCTTTATCTGCGCGTATTGAGGTTTTTATTTTGGAATTGCAAGAAAAATTTAATTTGCTAATTCATAAGCAAAAAGAGTTTCTAACATCAGTAGAGGCAAGGCGGGGAGGAAGTAATAAAATAGAATTGAGTCCATCACAGGCGCATAGTAAAGTAAAACAGATAAAAAGCGGACGAATAGATGCTTCGGCGGCAGCCCTCATACTTCAGAGGTATTTAGACAAGAGGAATATGGCAAAACGAGCAGAATAATAGCGATAAATATACAGATATTGTATAATATCATTATGTTTATGAATTCATTGGATAAATCTTTTTTCAGATTTTTTCCTATACCTAAATTTCTCTCAATATCTTCTTTTGGTTTAGACATGGGGGATGAATCATTGAAATTTTTAGAGCTTATTGATACAAAAAATGGTCTTCGAGTTGGCCGACATGGAGAGAAGGTTATACCAGCCGGTATTATGGAGTCCGGCAAAATCAAAGATTCAAAAAGAATGGAGCAGATTTTATCAGAGCTTCGAAAAGAAATTGGGATAAAATCAGTGCGGGTTTCTCTACCAGAAGAACAAGTGTATCTTTTTCAACTTAAATTAGAGAAGTTAGGATTAGTAAATGTCAGAGAAAGCATAGAGCTTTCTCTGGAAGAGCACATACCTATAACAGCCGAAGATGCGATTTTTGATTATGAAATTATTTCTGAAGATACAAAAAACCTAGAGCTACAAGTCGCGGCTATTCCCAAAAATGTAATTGAAAGTTATCTTAATCTTTTTAAAAATACTCAAATAAAAGTTCAGTCTTTTGAGTTGGAAGCGCAAGCTATAGCAAGGGCAGTGGTAAAAAAGGATGATTTGGAAACATATATGATTGTAGACTTTGGAGAAAAAAGAACCGGTATTTTCATATTATCTCATGGAATTGTGATGTTTGCTTCTACGCTCGATGTAGGTGGGGTGATGTTAAATGAAATGATTGCGAAAGATTTTAAAATAAGTTTTATTGAGGCAGAAAAAATGAAGAAAAAATATGGTCTTCAACGTAATACTGAGAATAAAGAAATATTTTCTGTGCTTTTAAATAGTGTTTCTATTTTACGTGATGAATTAGTGAAACATTTTCTATATTGGCACACACATAAAGACGAAGAAGGGAAGAACAATCCACCGATTAAGAAAATAATTCTCTGTGGAGGGGATTCAAATCTCATAGGACTTTCCGATTATTTTTCCGTTAGTATGAAAAGTAGGGTAGAGATGGCAAATGTCTGGATCAATATCGTAAATACCGAAAATTATGTTCCAGATATTAATTTTAAACAAGCGCTTTCATTTGCAGCCGCTTTAGGCCTAGCCTTAAGAGATTTTGATAGTGATTAATTTGAAAAATTTATGATTAATTTAATTCCAAATAAAGAGAGAAAAGAAATAAATAAGTGTTTTTACTATAGGTTGGTAGTTTTATTTTTAGTAATAAGTATTTTTTCTTTTTTTGTATTTTTTATAGCAATTTTGCCGTCTTATTTTCTCTCATCAGTAAAAAATAGCATTGTAGATGTAAAACTAGAGGCACAGAAGAATGAGATAGTTCCATTGCCTGACCAAAAAACTCTTTTAATTATTAAAGATTTAAATAAAAAGTTATATTTGATTTTAAATACTGAAAATGAAAAATTTATTGTTTCTCAAAAAGTCATAAATGCTATTATCTTGAAAAAAATGTTTAATATCAAAATTAATAATATTTCTTATGAAGAAAATACCTCTTTGCAAGATAGAAAAATCAGTATTGAAGGTAGTGCACCTTCTCGTGAAGTTTTACTTTCATTTCGTCAAGCACTCGAAGACGACGCAAATTTTAAACAGGTTAATTTGCCGATTTCAAACTTTGTAAAGGGATCGAATATACAATTTTATTTGAGTTTAATTCCTTCTTAATTATATGCAAAATAATTTCCCCAAAATACAACTCTTAGTTTCCACAATATTCTTTCTTTTTGCTGTTTTTTTGTTTTTCTTTTTTTCTAATATGATAAATGATAATAATATAGGGTTTCAATTCAAAGAGGAAAAATGGCAAATAGAAACGTTTAAAAGAGATGAAATAAGAATGCTCAATGCCTCAATGAAAACGATAGAAGAAGAAAAAAGTCAGCTAGAAAAACATTTTGCAAAAAGCTCAGATATTGTTCCATTCTTAGACACTATTGAAGCATTGGCTTTGAAGACAGGTGCCAAAGCAGAGACTACTTCTGTAGATATTGAGGCAAATAATGCCAGCCTTTTAGTTGGGATGAAAGCAACTGGAACTTTCAATAGTCTTTATAAATTTTTAACATTATTAGAGAATTCTCCTTATGAACTTAAGTTTATGGGGATGAATTTGAATAAAGAAAATGGTACAGACCCAGTGGGTAAAAATACGACATCACGAGAATGGAATGTAATTTTTAAGATAAAACTTTTAAGTTTTGTGGAATAAAAATATGATTAATTTTTTCAAAAAAGAAAGAAATTTTAAAAAAGAAAGAGAAGGTATGTATTTTAATATTAATTTTTTCTGGAAAATAGCTATTTGTTTGATGTTTTTAGTGACTTTAGTAGCTCTTTTTTTTGGATATCGTATTTTTATAGAGACAAATAAAGAAATTGTTTTAGAAAGAAGTAACATTAATGGACAATTTGAAACAATAAAAAAAGATAGAATAGAAGAAGTATTAAAATACTTTTCTGCAAGGAAGCAAAAGTCAAATGAAATACTAAATTCTCCAGTGCCGGTTTCCGATCCGTCGCTGTAAAAACACAGTTTAAGATATGATATAATACATAGCGTTATTAATGGTTTTTAGAATTACAGCATTGAATGAAAAAACAAATCAATAGACAAATCTTTAAAGTTATAATAAGCCTATTTTTTGTTGGTTTTTTGTTTTTTGGATTTACTAGTAATGCTTTTGCGGTTACTAATCTTTACTATTCTGTTGGACAAAATACTACTGACCATAAAACTGGTTCGCCAACAGTTACTATAGCTAGTGGAGTGGCGACTTTTTCTGTTGCTCAGACTGCCACAAACATGGGTGTCGGAGATGCAGTAACTTATAATACTAACGTAGTTGCTTATATTACAGGTAAGACCTCAACAAGTGTTTGGACGGTGATGACTGCCATAGGGGGTGTTCCGGACAATATTACTGATTCAACTGTAGTGTCTATTGCTCATGCATTTTCTTCTCTTAATGCTGCAATTAATGGTTCTACTCCAGGAGTAGCAAATGCTACACATTTTAATTCAAAAGTTTTGACAGCTGGAGACGGTTATACTATGAATATTCCTTTGTATTACGATACCGGTTCGGATACAACGGCTCTAGACATCGGTAGTAATAATAGTGTTTGGACAACTGACGCTACCAGATATATTCATATTTACACACCTTATAGTACCACTTCAGAAGTTAACCAGTCTCAAAGACATACAGGGAAATGGACGGCCAATGCTTACACACTTTCATTTGATACTACTGCTTGGGGAATACAAATTGATGAAAAATATGTTTTAGTGGAAGGTTTGCAGATTGAAGGTGGAAATAATTCTACTAATACTTACGCAATGATTTATGGTTACTATGGGTGGGCACCGACACAGAGTATTCAGATTACAAATAATATTTTTAGGCTTAAGCCCACTTTTACTTATAGCGGATATGGTATTCATCTTGTGGATAGCAGTGATAAATATAAAATTTGGAATAACATATTTTATGATCTTACAAATGCTGCAATTAATGTAAATAATTCCGGTGTTATAGCGGTGATTTATAACAATACTTTTGCAAATAATTCTAATGGTATCACTTTTGTTAATGCTGGCAGTTCAATAGCAAAGAACAATCTCTTTTATAATAACACCACGGCTACAGCCGGAACATTTCCTGCGGGAACAGATTATAACTCAACATCTAGTGCATCAATGGGTTACACAGTCACAGGTAGCGGAAATACTCATGACAGATTGTCGCAAACTTTTACATTTATTGATGCGGCTAATAAAGATTTTCATATAGCATCAAATGACGCTGGCGCCCGTGATGTTGGTGTAGATTTATCTGCGGATGGATCGCTCGCTTTTAATACTGATATTGATGCTCAATCAAGACCATACAATACTGTTTGGGATATTGGTGCTGATGAATATCTTCCTCCTCCTGCTACCACTTTTACTTTTACTGGTCCCTCAAGTGGTGTTGTGGACACCCAATCTTCTAATTTTACAGTTACTCCAGACTATGCATATACAGGAACAATTACCCTCACTCCATCGGGTGCTGGTAGTACTGGACTTTCTGCAACAGTTCTTACTTTTTCTGATTCTGCGACACCTCAAACTTTTACAATTACTCCAACAGCGGAAGGTGATGTCATATTAACACCAACCAATAATGGAGGATTAGCTAATCCAGCAAATCTTACGTATACAGTATCAGGAGCCACTGATGCTACTTTGAGTATTGTTACTACAACTGTAAAAGGTGTAGCTTTGATAGGTTTAGGAACACCAAATGCAACCATTGGTTCTGCTACTGGTGGAACAATAACGATAACTAGAACTCAATCTTTTGACACAACAAATACAGGCTCATATATAACTACTTTTCTTGCTACTAATCCAAGTGCAACTGTTAATAGGGTTGTAAAATATGCAAGCGGTGCGTCCATCACTAATTTTGATACTGATGCAGTCTATACATCTGCAGCTATAGCAGATGGTGATTTTTTTATTATAAAAGTTACTGCTTCTAATGGTTCAACTGTTCTTTATTATAAAGTTACAGTAACAGTGGTGGCATCAGCAGGAGACATTATTGCTGTAAGAATTTCAAGTGATGCGCGAAGACAAGGTTGGGTAGGAGAATTTGATATCAGTGGAGTAAGTACTGGAGGAACTTATGATTTTAATTTAGATACTAATAATGTTACTACTGCTAACACTCCATATTTTACTATTACATCTCTCGGTTATGACGCTTCTGGTAATGCTACGACAATATCTCGTACAGTTTATGTGATGAATGCTTTACGAAAAGTTTATCCAGACAATGCAAGCAATGATGAAACATCCGAAATTGGATATGTCACAGTACGGGCGAGTCTTAGTGAGTGGATTTATTCAAGTGATACTTTGACTTTTACTGCTCCAACATCTTTTTATACCCAAGGGGGAACTCCTAGTAATGCTATAACATCATACGCTGTTACAAATGGAGCAACACAGGCTTATCCTAAAGTTGTTGCCAACTGGTCTTGGCCTGGATATAGCCGTATAACAGGAAGCACTTTTAATCTTAGCGCTATTGCATTCCATCGATCAGCTCAACAAGGTCAATCAGTAAGAGCTGTAAAATATACTTGTACCGATCAACATTCAAATTCTGCTACAGCGACTGTTACAGGAGCTACAATTGATAGCACAAAAAATGATACAGTACCAGTTGCTGAATATATCGGAACTATATCTACGACATCCCTAACTCAAGGAGACACATTGACTTGTAATTTCCAAGCTTATCCGTGGTATGGAGATTCTGGATCAATATTAAACACTGGAGATGGAACAAACACGATGCCCACTCCGCTTTATGCTCCACAATATTATGTGCTTGATAAAACTGGTGCGCATGGTTCTACTATTGCGGTTGTTGACGCTACTTTAGGGAATAATGATACCGGAGTTGCGATTGATTCCGCCTCTTTTGATTCTGGTACTCCGCCGGCATCTTTTCAAAATATTTATGCTGCGGCAAATGCTATCGCTGCATATAACAATACAAATCATTCACGAAATGATGTGAGTGGTGGAGTTATTTATTTAAAAGAGGGAAGTCATGCTTGGACAGGAGGAACTTTATCTGTTGGTGCAGCCGCGAATAATGCTACTTGGCTTACGGTTACAAAATTCCCTGGTACTGCTCGCGCAAATGTTTTAATCACCAGCACTAGTGGAGATAAACTTATCGGCCATAAGGTTAAATTTGAAGATGTAAAATTTACTAATGGTACAGGAGTTATATTAAGTGGCTTGGATGCATTATGGGTTGATTATTCTACTATTGCGCCAACAGCAGGTGTTTATGGGACATTTGATTCAACTACTGTTAACTATATTACTGCTTCAAATGTTTCTGGTTCTTATAGTCCGACAGGTAATTCTTCTATTGCATTAATGAGAGGGAATCTTTCAACTGCGTCACTAGTTAATTCTATTCAGCCTGCATATACCGTTCTTGGTAATAGTCTCACAAATAGTGGTGATGGAAGCATTTCTGATGCTTATACCACTACTCCAGCAGTTTCAAATGGTATTTATGCATTCAATCTTTTTTATGCAAATGCAGATGCATCTATTCTTAACAAGTTTTATGCAAATACTATAGGTACTGCGGTAATACAAAATATTTTTGAGAGATCTGGAGTTTCCTCTACTCCATTAATCCAAATTGCTGCTGATGCTACAACTTACGAATCTAACAATGTTTTGGTTTGGAATAATACATTTATCGGACAGAGAGATAATATGGCATATGCCGATAGTGGTACAAGTGGACCAATTTGGCGTAGGGATTGGTCAATCAAAAATAATATTTTTGATGATTTAAATGTTGTAACAGATACTGATGCTCATGGTGGTACTCCGAGCGCTGATCGTTATGGTAACCATAGCGTCGTTTTTGGTACTGGATTAAGTGGCAATCTTATAACAGAAAGGGTGGGTGCAGGTTATATACCGCAATTTTTAGGGATGTCTTCAATTTCTGGAGTAAAAGTGACAAATCCTATAGATCCTAATTATGTTGACGATGCATCATATCTGGGTACTGGGCTTGGAAATGGAGACTATCATTTAACAATGTTGTCACCAACGGTAGATCTTGTTCCTTCAGGAGAAACTTTGCTTCCTTATGATATTGCAGGGGTTCCGAGAAGTAATACTAGCAGTAGTTCTGGAGCTTATGAATTTGCATCTGATGATGCAACATTAAATACTTTTACCATTAGTTCTGGCACTCTTTCACCATCGTTTGCCTCCGGTACGATTACATACACCGCTTCCGTCGCAAATAATGTGACAAGCATAACCGTCACTCCAACTGCGAGTCAAGGTAGTAGTGCCACGATTACAGTGAATGCTGTTTCGGTTAATTCTGGTTCGGCTTCAGGTTCTATTTCTCTTGATGTTGGGGAAAATATTATCACTACTATAGTTACTGCTCCTGATACCACAACTACAAAGACCTATACTACTACTGTTACAAGATTACCTTCATCAGATGCGACTCTTTCTAATTTTACAATTTCGGAAGGAACACTTAGTCCGGTTTTTGATGCAAATACTATTACTTATACTGCCAGTGTTGCAACTGGTGTCACAAGCATGACTGTCACTCCAACTGCAACTCAAGGAGGTAGTTCTACGATCACAGTAAATGGTTCCACTGTTGCTTCCAGTGTGGCCTCTAGCTCCATTTCTTTAGATTATGGTGATAATATAATCACTGTTATTGTTACTGCTCCTGATGCCGTTACTACTAAAACATATACAACAACTGTTACTAGGGCAGTTACAACCATCGTTGCCACTGCAATCGCTGGTGTGACTGCTCCAGTCACCGGAGAAACTCCTGTCACTACCGTCACTGCTGGAACAGG
>Ga0156667_105_pt1 | contig 33465 bp, 33 predicted proteins | sample RifOxyC2_FD_111997 | JGI IMG/M metagenome (GOLD analysis project Ga0156667, IMG submission 111997) | Candidatus Nomurabacteria bacterium RIFOXYC2_FULL_36_19
CTTATGGTGCAAAGGATAATGCAAATAATACAGTAACAGCAGTTCGTACTGTAAATGTCGTTGATGCAATTTCTGAAATAGCTTTATCTTTTTCAGATTTAAATGATAATGGAATTGCAGATAGTGAAGAGGTCGATGTTGTGATGGATGCTAATAGGTCTTTACCAGCAGGAGAATATCGTTTTAATAATTTAACTATTTCCAATAATGCAGTCTTGACTCTTGCTGGTGATATTCTATCTTCAAATTCTTTTAAAGGAGTAAAAATTACTGCTATAAATTTAAATATAAATTCTGGTTCATCTATTTCGGCTGATAAAAAAGGATATAGGGCAGGCACAGGGCCGGGAGCTTCTTCGGAGGATTCTGTCGGCGCAAGTTATGGAGGATTTAGTTTGAGAGGGGAGGCTTTTTCAACTACTTATGGTTCAGCGACAAAACCGATTGATTTGGGTAGTGGTGGAGCTAATCCAAATTATGATTTTGGTGGCGGAGCAATGCGCGTCGTGGTGTCCGATACTTTTACAAATGATGGAATTATGTCTTCAAATGGTGGTGACGCAAGTAGTGGGGGTAGTATTTTTGTGACGGCAAATAATATTTCTGGAAGTGGAAAATTCCAGGCAAATGGTGGAAGTCTTTATGCGGGCGGTTATTTTAAAAGTCCGGGAGGTGGAGGCAGGATAGCTATTTATTATCAAAATTATTTATTTAATGGAGTCATAGAAGCAAAAGGCGGATGTGGTAGCTATAATGGTTGGTCTGCTTCTTGTGGGCAAAATGGCACCGCATTTGTTTTAGATAATTCAACAAATAATCTTTATTTAAATAATGTAAATAGTTTGTGGAAATTTTTAGTTAGTGACGGGCCTTTTTCTTTTAATAATATTTATATTTCAAACGGCGCAAAAGTGATATCGGAGAGTGGTGTGAATATAAAAGCCAACAATCTTTTTATTAATGGAAATTCTCTTTTTACTTTTTCTGATAATCAAACGTTAGATGTTCCAAATATCTCAATTGATGGAGGCGCGACTATGACACTTTTTGGTAGCGAAACAATCACAGCCAGCACTCTCACTTTAGCGGGAAATTCTATAGTTACTGTTATTCCTGAAAAGATACTTTCCTTAAATATTCCAAATATTACGATAGGAGAAGGTTCATCTATTTCAGCTGATAGAAAGGGATATAAAGCAGGTACAGGGCCTGGAGCTTCTTCGGAGGATTCTGTGGGTGCGAGTTATGGGGGATTTAGTGTAAGAGGAGAGCTTTTTACAACTACTTATGGTTCAGAAACAGAACCTACTCATTTTGGTAGTGGTGGTGCTAATTCAAATTATGATTTTGGTGGAGGAGCGATACGTATCGTAGTTTCTGATATTTTGACAAACAATGGAAATATTTCTTCAAATGGAGGCGATGCAGGTAGTGGAGGTAGTGTTTATGTGACAGCAAATAATGTTGCAGGAAGTGGAACATTTCAAGCAAATGGCGGAAAACTTTATGCGAGTGGTTATTTTAAGAGCCCAGGAGGTGGAGGACGAGTAGCTCTTTATTATAAAACTTCTTCATTTAGTGGGATAGTAGAAGCGAAAGGAGGATGCGGGAGTTATGATGGTTGGAGCAGAACTTGCGCTGGTGATGGTACTGTTCATATTGTAGATGAAAGTATTTTGCCTCAATGATATAATGAAAATATGGTAACTAAGCATTTTTTTAAGGTTCTGGTCATTTTTATGGGAATGATAATTCTCGGAATTGTTGGAGTTTTTTTGGCAAATTATCTTGCAAAATAAATAATTTATGCTATAGTGGATTTACCGCAAAGACAGTAGGTGTCGAAAGACGTAAATCCTACAGAGTGGTCGATGTTTTATTGTGGCTTAAAGGCCGTTTTTATTTTGTCAAAAATATATGCTGTTAAAATCAAAAAAAGAAGAAATAATTAAAGACTTGGAAGGAGCTGTAAAAGGAAGCAAGTCCGTTGTCTTCGTAAACTTTCATGGTTTGAAAGTGAGCGACGAGACAGTCTTGCGCCGAGAGCTCCGAACAGGAGGTGTCGGTTATAAAGTTTCCAGAAAGACTCTTCTCGGTCGCGCCCTCAAAGGCAAAGCCGAAGGTGAAGTTCCGAAACTAGATGGAGAAGTCGCCATCGCTTATTCCAAAGACGAAATAGCAAGTCCTCGAGAAATTTATAATTTTCAAAAAACTCACAAAGGAATAGTTTTGAGTATTTTGGGAGGAATTTTCGAAGGTAAATTTGTCGGCAAGGACCGGATGATGGAGCTCGCAATGATACCAAGCAAGGAAGTATTACTTTCCAAATTGGCATTTTTGCTCAAGAGTCCTATGCAACGTTTAGCTATCGCTGTCGGTGAAGTAGGGAAGGTAAAAGGTAAGTAGAAATTTACCTCTCCCCCAACCCCTCTCCATTTTTTCTAAATGGAGAGGGGTGAAGGGGTGAGGATATTATTAAGTTAACAAAAAAACACATGTCAAAATTTGATGCATTTTTAAAAGACCTTGAAGGAGCTTCTGTCCTAGAATTAAATGAGCTCGTAAAGGCTATCGAGGTAAAGTTTGGAGTATCTGCTACCGTTGTTGCAGGAGCTGGTGCAGGTGCTGCCGCTCCGGCTGCTGAAGAGCAGAGCGCTTATACAGTTATGCTCACTTCTGCTGGTGATCAAAAGATTGCTGTCATGAAGATAGTAAAGGAAACCCTAGGCCTAGGCTTGAAAGATGCCAAGGACTTGGTGGACGCTGCTCCTTCAACCCTAAAAGTAGGTATGAAGAAAGAAGAAGCTAATGATTTGAAGAAGAAAATCGAAGCAGCAGGAGGCAAGGTAGAATTGAAATAAATACAACCCCTTAATCCCCTTTTTAGGGGTTTGTTTTCCGCTTGTCTTTTCTTGAAAAAGGACTAGAATGTCTAGATGGAAATTCTCGGGAAAATAGTAGGCAATGGCGCAAGGGTTAAAATAATGAGGCTATTTTTACTTAATAGAGGTAAGGGCTTTAAGAGCAAGGATGTCGCAAAACGAAGTAGAGTAGATATTGAGATGGTTCGTAAGGAACTTAGGCTCTTGTCTTCTATAAATTTTATCAAGAAACGTTCAAAGACTTCTCTGGATTGGTATTTCAATTCTGCTTTTCAATATGCGGGCGCTTTAGAAGAGCTTTTGGTCCGTTCCGATACTTTAAACAAAGAAAAAATAATAAATAATTTTAAAAGTGTAGGACGAATTAAATTTCTCGTTGTTTCCGGTGTTTTTATAAAAAATAATAATAGCAGGGTGGATTTGTTGATAGTAGGGGACAAGCTAAAACGAGGCAAAATAGAGGCAGGAGTTCGTAGACTGGAAGCGGAGATAGGAGTAGAGCTTACTTATGCTATTTTTAATACAAAAGAGTTTATTTACAGGTTGAATATGTATGACAAGCTTATTCGAGATATTTTGGACTTTCCTCATGAGATCGTTTCCCAGACAAAAGAGTTATCCACACAGGTATTAAAAAAGGGTTAAAATTTGGTATACTTAATACTATAGAACTTTAATAGGGTCGAAATCCCGACGTGGTGTCGGGATCCCGATTAGTCGTCGGGACTTAAAAAGGTTTATTATTAATAATTTATTATTTATGGAAACATTAGGTTTAAATACATGGGGTCAGGTTTTTAATGAGTCGCTTTTAAGTTTGTGGGCTGGTTTTGTTCAATTTGTTCCGAACTTTATCGTAGCAATTGTATTTTTTATTATCGGTTGGGTTTTGGGTGGTATTATCGCTAAAGCCCTAGAGCAAGTCTTCAGCGCTTTGAAAATAGACAATCTTCTCCGATCTATTGGTGTAGATGGTTTCTTCCGAAGAGCAGGAATGAACTTGAATTCTGGATACTTTATCGGACAAGTAGTGAAGTGGTTTGTAATCGTTGTATTCCTTATTCCTTCACTTGATTTAGTTGGTCTAAACAGCATCAAAGATTTCTTGCAATACGATGTATTAGGTTTCTTGCCTAGAGTTATCGTTGCTGCACTTATTTTGATAATCTCTACAATCGTAGCTGAGGCTATCTCAAAGGCAGTTTCTGCTTCTGCAAGAACAATGAATCTAACTTCTGCAAATATGCTTGGTACTATTGCAAAATATGCCATCTGGATATTCGCTTTCATAATTGCCCTAGGACAATTAGGAGTTGCAGACTACTACATGAGTGTTCTTTTCACTGGAATCATTGCAATGGTCTCCATCGGTGGAGCTCTTGCTTTCGGTTTGGGTGGTAGAGACGCAGCTGCAAAGTTTATCGCAAAAGTTAGCGAAGAAGTTTCTCACAGAGAATAATCTATATTTTAGATAGTTTTCTTACAAAAAAGATGTCATGGGGTTATCCCTGTTGACATCTTTTTTGCTTTTTAATTGGTTGTGGTATAATCAATCTATGTTAACAGATTTTATAAATAAACAATTAAATACTGCAAAATATAAGCTTTTAAAGGATAAGACTTATTTTGGTGAGATACCAGAAGTTAAGGGTATTTGGGCAAATGCAAAGACTTTAGAAACTTGCAGAAAAGAACTTCAAGAAGTGCTTGAAGATTGGTTAGTTTTGTCTATAAAGTCAGATAAAAAAATACCAGGATTTCGTTTTCCATCTACAAGTTCTTTGTTGAAAAATGCCTAAGCCAATTTCGGTAAAAAATTAATTCAAAATTTAAACTTGCTGGGATTTCTTCAAGCGAGTGGAATAAATTATAAATAAGTCGAAATTATTAAAGTTAAAATATAAATAAATTTTATGCCTAGGGAAGACTCTCCAGCAGAACTTAATACATTAGAAGCTAGAAAAAATATATTAAAACTAAGAATAAATGGAATTGTTAAGACTTTATCTATGTTGCAAGGAAATTTTAATAACTATTCTTCAGTGTATGATGAGCGGTCTATGCTTAAAACAGAGGAGGTATTTAAGAAGTTAGAAGAGGCTTTAAAAAAGGCTTTTTTAGATTTTCCCACAGACAATGCTGGTAATTTTAGATCTGGTAGTTTTGTACAACCTAGATAAAATTTAGTTTATTGCATAAAAGATGTCCACAGGTTATCCAATAACACCGATTTGACATAGTATTTCCTTTCATATATACTCTCTTAATCAGTATGAATATTACAAGAAACAGTTTAAAAGGCAGGCCCTAAATAGACTCTTTCTTTTGTCTATAGGCCGCCTTGAAAGGCGGTTTTTTTGTTGAAAAATCAGGATGAATTGCAAATTGAAAATTTAAATCTTATCCTAAATTTCTCTCCATACAATTTGTATAGAGAGGGTCTTTTTTAGAGATAAGGAAAAGCCAAAAGGTATCTGAGGTAGCGAGCGGTCGCAAACAGGATATCTGTTAATTTTTTTGGCTTTGTTTTTCCCTACAGTAATGTAGGGTTGTGGTTTTCAAATTTCTTAACAGGAAATTTAAGGGCGTACGGTGGATGCCTTGACTTTAAGAGGCGATGAAGGACGTGGCGTTGCTGCGATAAGCTTCGGGGAGGTGCTTAGCAACCTTTGATCCGAAGATTTCCGAATGGGGAAACCCTGTCCCGACGTTTACGTCGGGACAATTTTAACGTTTATCGTTAAAGAGCGCACCCTGGGAAGTGAAACATCTCAGTACCAGGAGGAGTAGAAACAAATATGCATTTCCCCAGTAGCGGCGAGCGAAAAGGAAGGAGCCCAAACTTTAGTCGCAAGACTAGAGGGTTGTAAGGTAGCAATTTTTATTTAATTAGAGAGGAGTCAAAAAATAAGTTATTAGCTTAAGTTGCTGGAAAGCGACACCATAGGGGGTGATAGTCCCGTGAGCGAAAATAATTTATCTCTTTTATTGCTATTCTTGAGTACCCCAGGACATGAATGGCCGGGGGGAATCCAGCGGAACTAACCGCTAAGGCTAAATACTCTTAAAGATCGATAGTGAACTAGTACCGTGAGGGAAAGGTGAAAAGCAGCCCGATTAGGGCGGTGAAATAGACCTGAAACCGTATGTCTACAAGGAGTCGAACCTCGTCTTCGGATGAGGAACGGCGTGCCTATTGAAGAATGAGCCAACGAGTTTATTCATGTTGCTGGCGAAGCTGGCTAAAACAGCAGAGCCAAAGGGAAACCGAGTGTTAATAGCGCGAAATTAAAGTAACATGCATAAGACCCGAAACCTAGTGAGCTTGCCATGAGCAGGTTGAAGTTCGTCGAAAGACGGATGGAGGACCGAACCGGTAGATCGTACAACGTCTTCGGATGACTTGTGGTAAGGAGTGAAAAGCTAATCGAACTAGGTAATAGCTGGTTCTCTCCGAAATAGCTTTAGGGCTAGCGTCGTGTGTTTTCTTTGGGGGTAGAGCACTGGAAGGTTCGGACAGGTCGCAAGATCGCTGAACCTATTAAACTCCGAATACCAGAGACCAAACACGGCAGTCAGGCTATGGGGGCGAAGCTCCATTAGCCAAAAGGGAAACAGCCCGGATCTCTAAATAAGGTCCCTAAATATATACTAAGTGTAAAACAAGAAGGTGAAGTTTCTTAAACAATGAGGAGGTTGGCTTAGAAGCAGCCATCCTTTAAAGATAGCGTAACAGCTCACTCATCTAGAGATTTTGCGTCGAAAATAATTGGGGCTAAGTATATTACCGAATTTGAGGGATCATAAGAAATTTATTTTTTATGATCGGTAGGAGAGTGTTCCACTCTGCTGTGAAGCAAGACTCGTGAGAGCTTGTGGAGCGTGTGGAAGCAAGAATGTTGGCACAAGTAACCGCAATGATGCTGAGAACGCATCACGTCGAAAGATCAAGGTTTCCTTGGTAATGTCAATCAGCCAAGGGTTAGTCGGGCCTAAGGGAATGGCGAAAGCCGTACTCGATGGACACAGGGTTAATATTCCCTGACTTTTATGTTTTGTGATGGGATGACGGAGGGTAGTATGTATCGCTCATTATTGGATTTGAAGTTCGTGTCTTGATTGTGTTGTGTAGGAAAATCCGCACAATGTCTTAAATGGCACATGAAAGAGAAGCGAAAAGTTTTATTCTTCGGGATAGAATAATGATACAAAGCACGCTTCCAAGAAAAATCTCTAAACTTAAAAATGTAAGATCCGTACCGCAAACCGACACAGGTGATCAGGTCGATTAGACCAAGACGAACGAGTGAGTGGTCCCCAAGGAACTCGGCAAAAAAGCAGCCGTAACTTCGGGATAAGGCTTCCCCTTTGTTAACTCAAAGGGGCGCAGTGAAAGTATCTCTGGCAACTGTTTACCAAAAACACAGCTCCCTGCGAACTCGCAAGAGGATGTATAGGGGGTGACACTTGACCAATGCCAGAAGGTCAAATATCGACGTTGCTATGTCGCAAGATGTAGTGGTGATTGATATAAGCCCTGGTGAATGTCGGCCGTAACTATAACGGTCCTAAGGTTCTGCACACAACGCAAGTTATGCGCGGAATGACTGGGACTGTTATAGAGTAAAGGTAAACAATTAAATTAAAAAATTATTAGATTATTCGAATGCTACCTGCTTCACAGTAATGTGAAGACAGTCAAAACTTGGCTAACGAGAGACCAGCGTCAAGCATCCTAACCCTCGGGTGGATGAAGATAGAGTCCTTCTTAGGTATAGAAGAGCGAAATACCTTGTCGGGTAGAAAACTGCCCATCCGAAGAGTGATCCTCGGATTAAATCTGGCTTATAACGGTGGAGCCCTTTGTAACATAATGCGCGTACACAAAGGGGAATACCGTGGGAAGTCGTTCTGTCGCAAGTAGGCAGAATTGACCCCGTAACGACTTAGGTCGCCTATGTATAATGGCGACTAAGATGGAAATGTGATATACTTTCCATAATATGCCGGCTCTCAAAACAAAACGCAATATACAAGAATATATTTCTGGATATATAGATGGAGAAGGTTGCTTCAGTATTTCATTTTCAAAACGAGATAAATTTCTCGTCGGTTGGGAAACTAAACCAAGTTTTTCAGTTAGTCAAAATGAAGACAGAGCGCAAACCCTTTTCTTGATGAAAAGAACTTTCAAATGTGGATTCATTAGGCGAGATTTTTCAGACAAAACACTTAAATACGAAGTGCGAAGTCTGGATGATTTGATCCGTCATGTAATTCCTCATTTTAAAAAATATCCATTGGTTTCAGCTAAACAAAGAGATTTTAAATTTTTTGAAAAAGTCTGTTTATTGATGCAAAAACAATTGCATAAAAACAAAAATGGACTAGGAAAAATTATGAATCTTGCGTTTCAAATGAACCCAAGCGGTAAGCGGAAATATACGAAAGCGGAAATGCAAAAAGCGTTGAGATGAAGATATAGTCTGATCCCTCTTGTAAAAGAGGATAACAAATTTGAAGTTCCGACGCGCACGAATAGTGTAATGACTGGAGAACTGTCTCGGGGACCAGCTCGGTGAAAATACAATACCGGTGAAGATGCCGGTTAAGTGCAGTTAGACGAAAAGACCCTATGAAGCTTTACTATAACTTTATATTGAGCATATTTTTGGACTGCGTAGAATAGATGGGAGGGGTCTGATGTGTACGGTTTTGGCTGTACTCTACCCAACAGTGAAATACCATTCTTTTTGAGGATATGTTCTAACCAAAACGGCAAAAACGTTTTGAGACAGTATATGGCGGATAGTTTTACTGGGGCTGTACCCTCCTAAAAAGTAAAGGAGGGGTTTAAAGGTCAGCTAGGCGCGAATGGAAACCGTGCCGATAGTGTATGAGCACAAGCTGGCTTGACTGTAAGACGTACTTGTCAAGCAGGTGGGAAACCAGAATCAAGTGAACCGACCACCCGTGTTAGACGCGGTGGAAGATTAACGGATAAAAGCTACTCTAGGGATAACAGGCTAGTTCCGCCCAAGAGTTCATATCGACGGCGGAGTTCGGCACCTCGATTAACACCGAATGTCGAGGAGAGAGTACGAACAGTACTCTCATGTGTATGATGAAAATCATGCACACTAAATCAGCTCATAACGGAGAAACCCATATCGCGGAACAATGATATAATTGTTTAAATATGGTCAACACCGTGGGAAGTTTAGAAAGTAAATATTGGAATAAGAAAATGCTTTCTTTGAAAAAAGAAATGCGACTTACCTCCAAACAGCGATCTTTTATTATTGGATCGATGTTAGGAGATGCAACAATGCGAGTTGGTATAAAAGCAAAAAATGCCAATTTTAAAATTGATCATTGTCTGGAACAGAAAGAGTATGTGTTTTGGAAATACGAAATCTTAAAAAATTTAGTATTAACTCCTCCACGACTTAGTTATCGTACGACAAAAGAAGGAGTACGGTATAAAAAATCATGGTGGTTTAGAACACTACGCCATCCTGTTCTGACAGAAATATATAATCAATTTTACACAACTGATTCATATCGTTGTGGTCGAAAAATTGTTCCCGATTCTCTTGTTGAGAGTATGAATCCTTTTATCGTGGCTATTTGGGTCATGGATGATGGATCGTACAATCAAGGAAAAATCGACATAAGTACATATTCCTTTACTTTGCAAGAAATTAAGAAGCTTTGTTTTATTATAAAAAATAAATTTAATATAACTATGCTCTATCATAAAGATAGGGATAAGGGATATAGAATATATTGCAATAAAACAGAAACTAAAAAACTTGTAAACCTAATTTGTCCTTATATCATCAAAACAATGAGATATAAGATAGGACTTTTATAACCCCGTAACGACTGGAGTCTTGCAACTTGCAGGACAAAGATAGCAATTTGCTATAACACGCTGGTATCTTAGAACAAATCTAAAGATAAAGGTATAGTCTGCGCCACTAGTAATAGTGGGTTTACACATCCAATTTGGATGAATGTATGTAATATTGTGGTCGGCTCACCTTAGCGCGGCGGCGAAGAAGCTGCCAAGCGTTTGGCTGTTCGCCAATTAAAAAGGTACGCGAGCTGGGTTCAGACCGTACAGAAGTGGAAAGTAGAAAGTTCATAAAGTTCATAAAGTAAAAAGCAAATGCATTTTGTATTTGTTTCCAACTTTATAACTTTACACTTTATAACTTTTAACTGTTGTACCGTTTGAACCCTCAGAGGAATTTGAACTTAATGAACTTAAGTAATGAACTGTTTTAATCGAAATCAATCATAAGCCTGTGGGCTTATCACGGCGGCTCTAAATTATTATATTTAGGGAAAAGCTGGGGTTTTCGGTGAAATCCAACATCATGAAAATGATAGGACAACACCGAGAAGAAATTTTAATTTTTCTTTGTAGAGACTACAAACCAGCCTTCAGCCTTAGGCTGAAGAATGTATAGTCCGATCCTCATAGGAATATGAGAAAAGTTTTACTGAAGAGTAAAACTGTAGATGCGTGAGACAGGTTGGTCTCCTATCTACTGCACTCGTTGATTCTTGAAAAGATTTGCTTCTAGTAAGCCCGGAAGGGCTCATGCTACTTCGTGAAGAAATTCACGATGACAATGTGGCTAATAACGGTGGAGTCTTCATTTATGTTTCTAGTTCGATGAAAAATAATATCATTCGATCCTAGATATTATGATTCGCTTGAGGACCAGAAATGTGGTAAGATAATACCGTGGGAAGTCGTGTAATAATTAAAATATGAAAATAAAAGAGATTCCGCAAGCAATATTGAATTACGATTTAACCAAAAGAAGAATATTTTGGATAATAGTAATCGTAATAGTATTTATAGCTTTGCTTGGTAATTAATTTCAGAGTAACAAGAGAATAAAAAATTATTATATTGACCCCGTAACGACTTGTTTCTCCGGCATAGGCTGGGGAACGGACTTGCATAACGCTGGAAAGCCTCGATAAACATCGGGATAGGCTTATGCTTGTAATACGCCAACATCCTCCTTTCAGTTTGAAAAAGGATGAAGATATAGTCTGCACTCCTAGAAATAGGGGATATAATGTGACGAGAGGACCGAAGTGAACTGACCTCTGGTGTGTGAGCTGTCCTGCCAAGGGCACTGCTCAGTAACTATGTCGGGATTGGATAACCTCTGAAAGCATCTAAGAGGGAAGCCAGCTTTAAGATTAGGAATCGTTAAGAACCGTGAGAGATGATCACGTTGATAGGCTTTAAGTGTAAGGCAAGTAATTGCTTGAGCTGAGAAGTACTAATGTTTCGATTCCTGTTAAGAACTTTGCAAACCACATAAAATGTAGAAATCCCCGCCTATAAAAAAGGACGGGGTAAACTTGAATATAATGTTCTGGTGCTTTGACGGTGGGGCCACACCTCTTCCCATTCCGAACAGAGAAGTTAAGCCCACTAGTGGCGATGATAGTTTTTAAAGCAAAAGTAGCTAGGCGCCAGAACAATGTATTTAAGATCTAAAAAACTAGTAAGTAATTACTGGTTTTTTTGTGTTGTGTTGCATTCTTAGAATGTCTTTGATATTATAAAAGTATGAGCAGAAATATACAGCGAAACAAATTGGTGTCTAAAAATATCCCCCCATTCAGTCTTCAAACTAGAAGGCTGATGTTTGTGCTGTAAAATAAATTCTTAATTACAACCCAAAAATGAGCTTTCTAGAAATAGAAAGCTCATTTTGTTCTTTATAGCAACCTGTTAAAAAACCAGAGAAAGGAAAAAACCATGCCAGATGATCGGACGAAAGGCCTCATAGCTATTTATGAGGAAAACATCTCGGGTATTCTCGCTAGCCTAGGAAAAGGCAAGGGAGGACCGAGAAAACAGGAACTGAGAAGGTTCGCGCTTGCTCGTCTTCTGATGAAGTTGGAGCGTGCGAAAGCAGGGAGTCCTCTTCCCACCTACGCAGAAAAAACTAGGAGGAAGGAGAATCGTCATTACGCTCTTTGGTAGAAGCATGATGACAAAAAACACCAGCGGGAGCTAATCACTCCCGCTGTTTTTTGTTGTGTTTTAAGGCTTTTTGTGCTAAATTCAGAGAAAGAAAGGGGAACATTATGTTCACTGAATTGTTCTTGGTTGCGTATTTTGTCCTTCGGATTGTTGATCGGGAAAGGGCAGACAGATTAAAGTTGGAGTTTATCAACCGCAGAAAGCGGTTTTCGCGTTTTATAGGGCAAAGGGTAAAAAACCACATGTCGCGGTTTCCTTGCTTTAAAAAGCGAAAGAATTGAGCCCAGTCCATTGTCCTCGTGACAGTGGCTGGGCTCTTACTTTTTATGTTCCCGGTAGTGAGACTTTGCAAAGTTTTTAACGTGCTTTAGCGCATTGCAAAGCTCTACTACCGGGTGTTATTATATTAATTATGGCAACAACATCTTGGGCACTCAAGCGACAAATCTTTTATATTATAGTTCTCATCTTAGTTATTTCAGTATTTGCTTTTATTATTATTTTTCCAAATTTTAACAAAGCTCCGAGTTGTACAGATGGCAAACAAAATGGCACAGAAACAGGCATAGACTGCGGAGGGTCTTGCGTAAAGGCTTGCTTGCCTCAAGTAGATCCCGTTTCAATCATTTGGGCTCGTGCTTTTCGAGTTGTTCCTGGGCGTTACAATGCCGTGGCTTATCTCGAGAATCATAATATAAATACTGCAGTAAATAAAATAAATTATAAGTTTCGTTTTGCTGATGCAAACAATGTTTATATTGGTAAGCGTGAAGGTAGCACTTTTATTCCACCAACAGGCAAATTCGTTATTTTTGAGTCAGCAATAGATATCGGGAATTCTATTTCGGTCTATACTAATTTTGAATTTACACAAACACCGCAATGGGTGACAGTTTTACAAGAAAAGATAAATCAACTACAAATATTAATTTCAAATATAGTGCTAGTTAATGAAGACACCAGTCCTAGGCTTTCAGCTACATTGAAAAATAATTCTTTTTTTAGTATTCCAGAAATGGAGGTAGTGGTTATTTTATATGATGAAAATCATAATGCTGTTTCTGTCAGTAGCACTTATTTAGAATCATTAGCGGGAGAAGAGGTTAGGCAAATCAATTTCACTTGGCCGGAACCTTTTTCTGCAAAGATAGTTTCAAAAGAAATAATACCTTTGTATAACATTTTTTCTGTAAAGTTAAGATGAAAAGTATTTCACCTGCTTTAAAGAGAATAGATTGGATGCTGGTTCTTTTTATAGTTCCGATAATTTCTGCTGGTCTTGTTACTATGAAAGGTTTTGCGCCACTCGAAGATGGTGGTTTATTTTTTAATAAACAAATTATTTGGACTTTGATTGGTTTTTTGATTTTTTTTGTTTTTTCTTTTATTGATTTTCGTTTTTTGAAACGTACTGATGTTTTGGTCACTATTTTTCTTTTTAATGCAGGTATTTTACTTTTACTTTTTATTTTAGGGCATATTTCACATGGCGCAAAAAGCTGGCTTAATTTTGGTTTCTTTTCCTTTCAGCCAGTAGACATGATGAAGTTGGTTTTAGTGCTTATTTTGGCAAAGTATTTTTCTCGTCGGCATGTGGAAATAAGGGATATAAAACATATTTTTATTTCTGGTTTTTACGCTTTTATACCTTTTGTTTTGGTTTTACTTCAGCCTGATTTTGGTTCAGCGATGATTATATTTTTTATTTGGCTTGGGATGGTTCTCGTTTCTGGAATTTCAAAAACTCATTTATTTGTGGTATTTATTTCCGGTGTATTGATTTTTGCCACTTTTTGGTTTTTTATTTTTGCTCCATATCAAAAAGCTAGAATTTCTAATTTTTTAAATCCTCTTACTGATATACATGGTTCTGGGTATAATGCATTTCAATCCACTATTGCAGTTGGTTCAGGAGAAATTGTCGGTAAAGGTTTAGGTTTTGGCACACAATCCAGATTGAAATTCTTACCTCAACCTCAAGCAGATTTTATTTTTGCCGCTTTTTCTGAAGAGTGGGGATTCATCGGTTCTATTTTTATTCTTTTGCTTTATGTTGCCATTATTTGGCGGATTCTTTACTTTGCTACCTTTGGAGCCTATAATTTCGAGATACTTTTCGGTATGGGTATAGCTATCTTTTTTATGAGCCATATACTCATAAATATTGGTATGAATTTGGGTCTTTTACCTGTGACGGGTATTCCGCTCCCATTTATGAGTTATGGTGGGTCGCATCTTATATTTGAATTTGCTGGTTTAGGAATTTTAATGAGCATGAAGAGGTATGCCAGGTCGGTTCATCGTGATGATACAAAAAATGAGTTTTTAGGAGTATAAAAGTGAGTGAAAAGTTTATAAAGTTATAAAGTTTATAAAGTAAAATGCAGATTTTAGATGGAAGAAAATTGAATCAAGAAATTTTAGATAAAGTAAAAATCGGTGTTAAGTCACTTTCTTTTCAGCCGATTTTTTGTGATGTTTTGGTTGGGAGTGATCCATCTTCCGCTCAGTATGTTAGGATGAAAGCAAAAAAAGCCGAATCAGTCGGTATTAAATTTCACAATGCAAATTTTCCTGAATCTATAACTACGGAAGAATTAATAAAAGAAATAAAAGCTTTAAATAGTATAAAAAATATGTGTGGGATTATCGTCCAGCTTCCTTTACCGGTGCATTTAGATCGTGAAGTAGTATTAAATAGTATTGATTCGCATTTAGATGTGGATTGTCTAGGGATCAAGGCCAGTGAGAATTTTTATAATAATTATGATAGTGAAAAAGATTTAGCTTTTCCGACTGCTTTAGCTTGTATGGAACTTTTAGATTCAGTAAAATTAGATTTAAAAAATAAGAAGATTGTAGTTTTAGGGCAGGGGATTTTGGTTGGTAAACCGGTTACAGCATTACTTCGTTATAGAAATTTGTCGCCTGTTGTTATAAGGAGTAAGACAGAGAAGAAAGAAGAACTTATAAAAGAAGCCGATATCATTATCTCTGGAATGGGTAAAGGAAAATATATTACAGGAGGTATGATAAAGAATGGTGCGGTATTGATAGATGCAGGCACCTCTGAATCAGATGGAGGAATAGTTGGTGATGTGGATTTGGAGTCAGTAAAAGATGTGGCTAGTTATGTTTCACCCGTTCCGGGGGGAGTGGGGCCAGTGACTGTCGCAATGCTTTTGTCTAATGTATTAAAAGTAGCAAAGAATTTATGAATAATGAAATTTTTTTCTTTTTTTACAATCTAGCGCATAAGTCAAATATTTTTGATGGGGTAATTGTTTTTTTAGGAATAATATTGCCATTCTTGATATTTTTAGGAGTTGGTATTTTTATTTTAATAGAATCAAAGATATTAAATAAAGAAGATTCAATTTTAGTTCGTGTAAAAAGGATATTATACAAATCCATTATTATTTTTGGTCCTGCTATTTTGACATTTATTATAGCCACAGTCTTAAAAGATTTGATTAAAATAGACCGTTCTTTTGTTCAGTTTGATAAAGTCATTCCTCTTTTTAGTCCAAATCAAGAATATTCTTTTCCTTCGAATCATGCGGCGACCTTCTCAGCTTTAGGGCTCAGTATTTATTTTTACAAGAAAAATATAGGTATTTTACTTTTAATTTTTGCTTTATTGATAGGCCTAGCGAGAATAATCGCCGGAGTGCATTTTCCAGTTGATATTTTAGGAGGTTTTATACTTGGTATTTTAGTTTCGTTTATTTGTCGTTCGTTTTCTTTTTCAGCTTCTCGATAATATGCCCTGTAAAAGTTGGAATAAGGGAAACAAAAATAATAAGAAACACTATTGGGGTGAGAAACTTGTCGCCATTTGGTATTTTTTTTCCTAAATAGAAACCTAAACTAGTAACTACTGTTGTCCAAAGGAAACCGCCAACAAGGGTGTATTTCATAAATTTTTTATAGTCCATGTCAGATGCTCCAGCTAAAGTCGGATTGAAAGATCTGACGATAGGAACAAATCTGCCGATGATGAGTGCTTTTATTCCATACTTTTTATAAAATTCTTCCGTGTAATCTAAATGTTTTTTCTTGAACCAATATTTGTCATTGCTTTTTAGGATAAATTCACGAAGTTTTTTACCCATGATATAAGAAAATATATATCCAAATATGCTAGCTACAAAAAGTGTTCCTATTAATAAGGTTATATCAAAATGGCCTTGAGATGCCAGAAATCCAGCAATGAATAGTAAACTGTCTCCCGGTAAGAAAAAGGTCGGGGGAAAAGATTCAAAAAAGATAATTAGAAATAAAATACCATATCCGAAATATCCGGCAAGTTCTATTAATTTTGTTAAATATTCCACAGAAAGTATTGTAACATGCCGAGTTGCATTTTTTGTAAAAAACAGATAGTATATCTATATCTTTATGATTAAAAAAATTGTATTGGCAGTAATAATTTTAATATTTGGTTCTGGAATAGCCTTTTTTGTTTATAAAACAGAGCCTAAATTAAACAAAAGTTTTGACACACAGACAGCTTTTTTTAAGAAATTTCCTTTCCGTCTTGGTTTGGACCTTTCTGGAGGTAGTCATCTTATATACAAAGCCGATGTTAGCGCTGTAGCTTCTAATGAAGTAGGAAGTTCAATGGAAGCCCTCAGAGATGTGATAGAACGTAGAGTGAATCTCTTTGGAGTTTCTGAACCAGTAGTGCAAGTCCAGCATGGTGGATTTATTTCTGGTGGAGGAGAACAACTCATCGTAGACCTTCCTGGTATAACTGATGTAAAGAAGGCAGTGGAAATGATTGGACAGACTCCGATTTTGGAATTTAAAACCGAGTCGCCTAAAAAAAGTGATACTCAAAATGTAGTTGTTGGAAAAGATGGAAAAATAAATCTAGATATAGGTTCTCAATTTATCACTACAGAGCTTACTGGACGATATCTAAAAAGAGCAACTTTAGAGTTTGATCAAAATACACGTGAACCGAAAGTAAGTTTACAATTTGATGAAACTGGAACAAAACTTTTTGCAAAAATAACTAAAGAAAATGTCGGTAAGACTGTCGCAATCTTTCTCGATGGCGCGCCAGTATCTATTCCGACAGTCAATGAAGAAATTCCAAATGGACAAGCTGTCATTTCTGGTAACTTTACTCCGAATGAAGCAAAACTTTTGGTAGGTAGGTTAAATTCCGGAGCTCTTCCAGTGCCTATCACTCTTCTTTCTACTCAGACTATCGGAGCCACATTAGGAGAGTCTGCCGTAAATGCCGGAGTAAAAGCGGCAATTATCGGATTCATATTAGTGGCTTTATTCCTTATCCTTTGGTATAGATTACCTGGTCTTATTGCAGTTTTGGCACTTTCTCTTTACACTGCGATTCTTTTGGCAATTTTTAAATTACTTCCTGTCACTTTGACTGCTGCTGGTATCGGTGGATTCATTATTTCTCTCGGTATGGCTGTGGATGCTAATGTGCTTATCTTTGAAAGAATGAAAGAAGAAATCAGGAAAGGTCATAATATTTACGATGGTATTCATGCAGGTTTTGCCAGAGCTTGGCCTTCAGTTCGAGATTCCAATACTTCCAGTATCATTACTTCTATTATTTTATTCTGGCTCGGAACTCCTCTGATTAAAGGTTTTGCTTTGACATTTGGTTTGGGTGTCCTAGTTTCAATGTTTTCTGCTATCACCATATCTCGCATTTTCCTTTATGCTCTTGGTATCGAAAAGAGCAATGCTATTACAAAGTTTTTATTTGGTTCAGGATTTTCTAAATAACTTTAAACTTTATGAACTTTATAACTTTTAACTAAATTATGTTTATCACAAAATACAAAAAAATATTTCTTTCTCTCTCAATCATTTTGGTTGTTGTCTCTATTGTTTTTATTTTTATTTTTGGACTCAAGCCAGGCATTGATTTTAAAGGAGGTGCTTTGATGGAAGTTTCTTATGCTAATTCTCGTCCAGAAGCTTCTCTGATAGAAGCAAGTATAAAGAAAATTAATATCAGCCAGGCACTTATTCAGCCGACTGGAGAATTTGGTTATCTTATAAAGACTAGAGATTTAAATGAAACAGAGCACCAAGCACTCTTGAAAGCATTATTGCTTGATAATAAAAATTCTGTTTCTGAAAAGAGTTTTACTTCTATCGGTCCATCTGTCGGAAGTGAACTTACAAGGAAAGCGATTGTTTCCATAACAATGGTTATTCTCGCAATTATTCTTTTCATTACTTATGCTTTTCGTCACGTATCTCGTCCAGTGGCATCTTGGAAATATGGAGTTATTACGATCGTAACTCTTCTTCACGACATTATTATTCCAACAGGAATTTTTGCTTTGATTTCTCATTATACTAGTGCCGAAGTTGATACTCTTTTTATTTTGGCGCTTTTGACTATTCTTGGATTGTCTGTCCATGACAAGATTGTTGTCTTTGATAGAATCAGAGAAAATCTAAGGGGAGGAGACAAGATGAGTTTCGGGGAAACAGTTGGTGTAAGTACCAGCCAGACGATAGTTCGTTCTATCAATATTACTCTTACAGTTATTTTCGTGCTTGTGCCACTTTATCTATTTGGTCCCGAAACAACAAAGAATTTTGCTCTAATTTTAACCATTGGTCTTTTCTTTGGTATTTATTCTTCACTTTTCTTTGCCTCACCACTTCTCATATTGGTAGAAGAATGGCAAGCTAAAAAGAGGAAATAGCTACGACATTGAATTTGAAAAGTATTTTAGCTCTTTTTATAAATAATAAGTTATAATAAGATTAAGCCTAAGAAATAATTTATGGATATAAAAGATGTTGAAAATCTTGCGCAACTTGCCAGGATTGAGCTTACAGAAGAAGAAAAAAAAGAGTTACTTTCCGATATGGACAGTATTTTGAGCTATGTAAAGCAAATTGAAGAAATGAAAATAGAAACCACAGGGGAACCCTGTGTATTTACACAGGGTTCCCCTGTGGTAGTTAATGTCTGGAGAGAGGATGAAATAAAAGTACAAGAATTTTCAAAAGAAGTTATTACAAAACAATTTCCAGATGCGCAAGATGGATTTTTAAAAGTAAAAAAGATTCTATGAATTATAAAAATTCAAAAAATTTTGTATTTTTAATGTAATTTATGATTGATTTAAAAAAACTTACAATAAAAAAAGCCAGAAAGGCCCTAGATAGCAAAGAATTTTCTGTTGTAGATTTAGCGCAGGCTTATTTAAAAGAAATTGAAAAGAAAAACAAAGAGCTCAATGCTTATCTAGAAGTTTTTGATGATGTATTAGAACAAGCAAAAGTATCTGACGCTCGGATAGCCAAAGGGGAGTCACTTCCTCTTTTAGGAATTCCTCTTGCTATCAAAGACAATATTTTAATCACAGGTAGACATGCTTCGTCTGCTTCAAAAATGCTAGAGAATTATGTGGCGTCTTATGATGCGACAGTTATTGAAAAATTAAAAAAGGCCGGTGCTGTGTTTTTAGGTAGGACAAATATGGATGAGTTTGCACTAGGAAGTTCTACTGAAAATTCAGCTTTTGGAGTTACAAAAAATCCTTATGACATTTCACGTGTTGCAGGAGGAACTTCTGGTGGTTCGGCTTCTAGTGTGAGCAGTGATATGGCTTTGGTGGCCTTAGGATCTGATACAGGAGGTTCTATTCGTTTTCCTTCAGCTTTTTGTGGTGTCGTGGGTTTAAAGCCTACTTATGGCGGAGTTTCCCGAAATGGTTTGATGGCAGCCACATCTTCTTTTGATGTTATTGGTCCGATTGCAAAAAATATAGAAGATGCAGAGATTCTTTTTGATGTGATAAAAGGAAATGATGTTTTAGACAGCACCACTATTACAGAAAAAACATATACAAAATCTTCCGTTAAAAAAGTTATTGGTGTTCCGTGGAATTTGATAAATCAAGAGGGGCTTGATCCAAAAATAAAAGAAAATTTTGAGAAAGTTGTAAAAGACTTTGAAGGTTTGGGATATAAAATTAAAGATATAAAATTACCAAATTGTCTCGCTTTGTATTACATAATAAACTTTGCTGAAGTTTCTACAAATCTGGCTCGTTTTGATGGAGTTCGATATGGTTTACACAAAAATGGTAAAAATTTATTGGAAGATTATTTATTGAGCAAAGGTGCTGGCTTTGGCAAGGAAACTCGAAGACGAATCCTGCTTGGGACTTATGTTTTATCTGCTGGATATTATGATGCTTATTATGGTAAAGCTCAGAGGGCGAGAGTGGCTTTGAGGAAAGATTTTGTAAAAATATTTTCTGATATTGATTTAATATTGACTCCTACTTCACCGATTCCTCCTTGGAAAGTGGGGGAGAAGAGTGATCCACTTTCTATGTATTTAGCTGATATTTTTACGGTTACAGCTAATATTGTCGGTTTGCCAGCTATATCTCTTCCATCTGGTTTTATGGATGTAGAAGGCCTGCCTGCCGGTCAGGCAGGTAAAAAATTACCTCTCGGTATTCAATTTATGGCTTCACACGGTGGGGAAGATTTACTTTTTGAAATTGGTAAAAAATTTGAGGCAATAAAAGGAATATGAATCCCGTTAGAGATTATATGGTTTATAAATAAGATAATAGTGTTATAATGACTATATGTTAAAGGTCTTAATTAAAAATAATATAATTACGGAAATGCATTGCATTTCCTATCTCTAACGGGATGAATCCTAATCCAATTCTTGAAAATACAGTCCTTGGATCTAAATGGCTTAATCCAGATTTTTTGTTTAATCAAGGTGTCGTTTTTTTTCATCAGGTTGTTGATTTTTTTAATAATTTTAAAATTGGTTCTGAATTATTATCTCTTTACCACACTATTCTTTTATTTCTCGCGCTCTTTTTTCTTACAATTCTTGCATATACTTCCATCAGGATTTTTGAAATTAGAAGAAAGGAAGAGAAACATTTGGAGCACGAGATAGCTGAATATGCGCATCATCAAGCAGAGCGGGAGAAAAAGAAAAGTCAAAGTGAAGAAATATCTAAAAATCCTAGATGGATAAAAACTTTAAATTATCTTTTCTCTCAACATTCGAGCGATTGGAAATTGGCAGTGATCGAAGCTGATTCGATGCTTGAATCCTTGATGGATCAATTGGGTTTTAAAGGGGAGACACTAGGAGATAAATTGAAATCTGCTACTCAGGATAAATTTAGTAGCCTTACCTCCGCTTGGGAAGTGCATACTATCAGAAATAAAATAGCTCATGAAGGAACGTCGTTTAATTTTTCACAACATGAAGCAAAAAGAGTAATTGCTTTATATGAGCAAATCTTTCGTGAATTTGGGTATATCTAGACTTGTTGCGGGGCCACGAATCGAACGTGGGTCTTAAGGTTATGCTTTACCACTATAGTTTTCACTACTTAAGCGTTTGTGGTCTGGACTATACCATCTCCTTTCTTTAAAATAATTTAAGGATTAAGGAGCCTGCCATCTAGTCTCTACACATTTATCTCCAATTTTATTGAAGAATTTAGCTCGGAATTGTCCTTCTTTTTCAAGAGAGGATTTCTCCGAATTTGGCAAGTGCACTCCTCAAGGTTTCCCGAGAGGGGGCCCATACTGTTGAGCCTTACGAGATGCCTCTTCTCTACCCCGCTATGACTTGAATTATAAAACAAAAAGATGATTTTTGCAACGTTGTATTTGAAAAAAGGTTATAATATGTTAATCTATCGTATGTTTGCCGGTGTAGTTCAATGGTAGAACGAAGGACTCATAAGCCTTAGAAGGTGGTTCAATTCCACCCACCGGCACAATTTATATTTTGTTATACTATTATTGGTTAGGTAAATACCCTGTTATATGGTATAATATCTAGATGCCCGTATATAAGAAAGTAAATAAGAATTTCTTTAAAGTTTGGTCATCTAATATGGCATATGTGCTTGGATTTTTTGCAGCTGATGGATATATCACCAGTCCAAAACAAGGAGGAGGATTCTGGTGTTTAGATATAAAAGATAAAGAGCATATTGAAAAAATTAAAATCATTATTGGTGCTGAACACAAGATAAGTATAAGAAAGAGAATAGATGGTACGACTTATCGTTTACAGATCGGTAGTATTGAGATGTGCAATGATTTACACAATCTAGGATTTTATGAAAATAAAACAAAAAATATGGCTATACCACACATCCCAAAAAAATATTTTTCGGATTTTATTCGTGGATATTTTGATGGAGATGGTAATGTATGGTCGGGTTTGATACATAAAAATCGCAAGACTAGTACTTTAACTATTCAGGTTGTTTTTACTTCATGTTCTTATGAGTTTTTAGAAAAAATAAGAGAGAAACTTGAGGTGTTCAATATAGTTCGTGGGGTACTTAGACAAGGAAAGAGAGGGAAAGGAAATTATTACAGGCTTACATACAGCGTCCTTAACTCTTTGAAATTATACAATTTTATGTATAATGGTATTGGTACATCAAAGCTGTTCCTGAAAAGGAAAAAAGATGTATTTGAAAAGTATGTAAAATTGCGGCTGTAGCTCAACGGTAGAGCACCCGCCTGTAGATTCGTGCAGCTTTCTCGTTAAAGCGAGATTGAAACTCTTTGGGATATCGGTGAAGGCTAAGTCTTTTAAAAGATATGCGAATACCGAGGGAACCTCAACACAAGGTTGAGGGCGCCGTAGAGACTAGATACCAAAGCACCTAAAAGTAAAAACTCAAGGTGAAGATATAGTCCACACCAATATGAAAATACTGGATTTAGTGCACGTGGGAGGCCGTGGGGTCAGCACCCATCAGCCGCGCAATTTTAAAAAGAACCACAGAAATGTGGTTCTTTTTAATGATGGGTAAAAACTGCTATAATCAAAATATCTAATATGAACATTTTTTATCCTGTAAAATTATTAGCTGATTGGCTTACTTATTCTGTTTTTAAACTGATTCCCAATACTTTAAAAGCTGATGCTTTTAACTTTTTTTTCTATGACGCCATAAAGATATTAATATTATTATCTGTAATTATCTTTTTTGTTTCAATCATCCGTTCGTATTTACCACCAGAAAAGATACGAGCTATTTTATCTCGTAAAAATAAATATGTGGGGAATGTGCTAGCTTCGCTCCTTGGGATTATCACTCCTTTTTGTTCTTGTTCTGCCATTCCATTATTTCTTGGTTTTATCCAAGCAGGAGTTCCACTCGGAACGACTTTTTCTTTTCTTGTGGCTTCGCCGATGATAAATGAAGTAGCATTGGTTTTGCTTCTTGGAATGTTTGGTTGGAAAATAGCTTTAGTTTATGTAATTAGTGGTTTGATCATTTCTATACTTTCCGGAATAGTGATAAGTAAATTAAAAGTTGAAAATCTAGTTGAACCATTTGTTTATCAAAATATTATAAATAGAAATGTAGATTTGCCGATGATGAGCAAAAGGGAAAGGGTTAATTATGCATTAAATTATACAAAAGATATCTTGGGAAAAGTTTGGCTTTATATTTTAATCGGTGTTGGAATTGGGGCTTGGATACATGGATATGTACCTATTGATTTCTTGGCTCAATATGCTGGAGCTGATAAATGGTATGCTGTGCCACTCGCTGTGCTTGTCGGTATTCCTCTTTATTCCAATGCGGCCGGTGTGATACCCCTTGTATTTGCTTTGACTGAAAAAGGTGTGGCTATAGGAACGACGCTAGCTTTTATGATGGCTGTGACTGCATTATCTTTACCTGAATTTATGATTTTAAAAAAAGTTATGAAAACTAGATTGATTTTAATCTTTGCAGGCATTGTAGGAATTGGGATAATGTTTACTGGTTATTTATTTAATATAATAATTTAATTTGAAGTAAAAACTGCTATAATAAAAATATGAAAGAAACGAAATTATTTCCAGAGCCTATATCTATAAAGAAACTGATTGGTCCGAGTTTTGTCATTCTAGCTCTTGGGCTAGGTTCCGGGGAAGTTATTTTGTGGCCATATCTTACAGCAAATTATGGACTAGGTATCGCCTGGGGCGCAATTTTAGGAATTACTTTTCAGTATTTTATGAATATGGAAATAGAACGCTATGCTCTCGTAAAAGGGGAAAGTGTTTTTGTAGGAATTCATAAATTATTCAAGCCGGCAGTTTATTGGTTTATCGCTTCTACTTTTATTGGCTTTGGTTTGCCGGGAATTATTGCTGCTTCTGCGAAAGTTTTTGCGAGTGTTTTAGGTATTGAAGATTTCAAATGGATAGCGATTTTATTTTTATTGATTATTGGTTTGATTTTGAGTCTAGGAAATACTGTCTATGGAACAATGGAACGCATTACCAAAGTTATCATCTCAATCGGAGTTCCTTTTATTTTTTTGTTGGCAATTTTTTTGGCGACGCAGACTGACTGGTCTGCATTGTGGGGTGGAATAATAGGAAAAGGTGAAGGTTTCTGGTTTTTACCACAAGGTATAAGTATTGCCACTTTTCTAGCGGCTTTTGCTTATTCAGGAGCTGGTGGAAATTTAAATTTAACTCAATCTATTTATATAAAAGAAAAAGGTTATGGTATGGGGGTTTATTCACAAAAGATTTCCAGTTTATTTTCAAAAGAAAAAGATAATGAAATTGTTTTAGAGGGAACAGAGTGCGCGGCAACTCCCGAAGACGTCAGTCGTTTTAAGAAATGGTGGAAATTGATCAGCATTGAACACGCTTTTGTTTTTTGGTTTCTGGGCATTATTTCTATGATTTTTCTCATGCTTTTGTCTTATGCCACTACTTATGGCTTGGCTGGTAATACTGAAGGGATAAATTTCGTTATAAATGAAGGGGCGGTGATTGGGCAGATGATTTTTCCATCTATTGGAACTTTGTTTTTGGTGGTGGTTTCTATTATGTTATTTCAAACGCAGTTGGGAGTGATGGATTCTACCTCTCGCATAATGGCAGAAAATTTAGCTATTAGAAAATTGCACGGAAAAGAGAAAAGAAAAATAAATCTTTCTAAAATATATTATTCTTTTGTTTGGGCGCAGATTATATTTGGAATAGTTTTATTTTTATTTAATATTTACGAGCCAAAGACGTTGATAGTCTTGGGGGCGGTGATAAATGCTTTTGCTATGTTCGTGCATCTGGCTTTGGTTTCCTTGCTTAATTACAAGAGTCTGCCGAAAGTTTTTCAACCGAATTTGCTAAGAAAAATAATAATTGGAATTATTTTTGTATTCTTTGGGGTGTTTAGTTTTATTGTTTTGTGGGACAAATTTAGTTTGTGAAATCATTTTGCAAAATAAGCCAATTTAAACTAGTATACAGAGAGTAGAAAGTTTGTAATAACTTTTTTACTTTATAACTTATTCGCCGTCGTAGCTTAGCGGTAAAGCACGTCATTGGTAATGACGAGACCAAGGGTTCGATCCCCTTCGACGGCTCCGGATACTTGTCGACGTGGCAGGTTGACAAGTCACGCCGATATAGTTCAGTGGCAGAACACTACTTTCGTAAAGTAGGAACATGGGTTCGATTCCCATTCTCGGCTCCGCAATCAAAGTCAGGTCATTTTTGGGAAAATTTTGGCGGGCGGAGCGAAGCTCCGCCCAAGGATTTAAAGCATTTCCGACCGCTTCGCGTTTTTTTAGGGTGAGGTTCGAGCCGAAGATTTTTTGGAGGGAGATTTTTTTGGAGGGGAGGTCGTTCGTTTTGGCGATTTCGTCTAGCATTAAAGCATCTTTTATCCATTCTCTCGTCGGTTCGATCCACATAGAAGGGGTTCGTAGAAGTCGAGAGATTTGCTCTTCTACGGACTTCTTCTCGGACATAAGAGAGCGACGCCTTTCTAGGTAGTCGCTTCGCTCGATATCTTGAGCAACATATACATCAGTCAGTCGGGCAAGGTTGCGAGAAAAATCTTCTGATTTTTCTCGCAATTCTAAAACAGCTTCTGAGGCAGAATGATTAGCTTTATCTTCTTCTATGTCTAACATAGCAAATAATTTTATCGCCCATTCTTTCGGCATAAAATGTTTTACGAGCATAGCGGATAATTGACAGTCTAATTCTTTTTCTTGTATGCACGGCTCAAGACATTTCTGTGTTTTAGATTTTTTTGAACAATGATAATAAACGTAGCGGTGAGTGTTTCCATTTTTCTGTCGTTTTATTTTTATCTCTCCCGTGATACCCATTCCACACGAACCGCATTTGAGTAGTCCGCAAAGCGGTCGCGGATTAGTTTGAATATTAAGTCTTTGAGATTTGCCTCGCAAAACAGAATTAACTTTATCAAAAAGTTCTTTAGTGATTATTGTTTCGTGCTTCCCTTCATATATTTCTCCTGCGTGACGAAAATGTCCGTAATAAATTGGGTTTGTGAGAATTGCTGATATTCGCGAAATATTACACCGATTATTTTTTCTTGATTTGATGCCAGATTTTTCCATAAACTCAGCAAGATTTTTAAGACTAACTTTGCCTGTGGCATAAAGCTCAAATAATTTTTTCACAACTTTTGCATTTTTGCGATGCAATTCTATTTTCTTGGTAGTTGGATTATTGATATACCCTATCGGAGCAAAGCCGGGAAAATCTCCGTTGCGTGCTTTTTGCCGTAGTCCACGAGCGGTGTTTTCGCTCAATTGGCGGATATATTCATTCGCCATTCCTAATTCTACGGACATCATCAAAACATTATCATTTGGATAATGACTTTGTCCGTGAGTTTGAATATGCTGGATAATTCCTTGTTGCAAAAGCCACTGGATTTTTCCGCTATCAACTGGATTTCGAGACAAGCGGTCAATTTTCCAGCAAACAATTCCTTGCGCTTCGCCGTTTTGAATACGCGAAAGCATGGTGTTAAAAATAGGGCGACCGGGAATTTTTGCTGAACGCTTTTCTATAAATTCATCTGAAATATAAATATTTTCTCGCTTGGCGAGTTCTCGCAATTCGGCAAGTTGTGATTCAATAGAAAGGATTTGTTTATCCTCTACATCGGTGCTTTTGCGAGCATATAAAAAGTAATTCATGCATATAGTATACTATAATAGACCATTGTATTGCAATATACCGGAGTATATACTGGGATAATGAAAAGTGATTCGGTAAAACTTGGTAAAAATTTAAAGCGTATTAGAACTGCCAAGGGTATATCTCAAGGTAAAATTGCTCGCATTTTAAAAGTTGGTCGCAGTTTTATCACCAACATTGAAAATGGAAAAACGAATCCAACATTGGACACAATTGCAAAAATAGCGAAAGCTATCGAGGTTTCAGTTGGAGAGTTGATGAAATAAATTTACGAAAATATCTGAAATTATAGAAGAAGTTATTTGAGTTTGTTAATTTATAAAAATTATGACGACACAAGACCGGATTAAAAATTGGTTATACAGAGTTTCTCAACCGGATGGCCTCATGGAACGAGAAGATATGTGTTTTCTCATGGTGCAGGCGCGTCATTTATTAGAAGAAAGTCCAAAAATAGAAAAATACAAAGTAGTTGAATTTTATTCTGATTGGATGGTTCACACCAAACTAGATAAATCAGAGGTAAGTATGTCAATATTAAGAGATATTACAAAAGTTATTGTAAAAAATTGGAATCCTACATCCAATCATATGGTTAATGAAGTATCGAAAGTAATTGGATTATCCGAGTTAAGAACCGAACTTATAAAGTTATTCAATGAATATAATTTACCAGTTGCAATTTTTGAGATAGAAGAAAACTGGAAAAATCTAGTAGGATTTCTCACTTACTTTTTAGCGGATAAGTCAATATCTTTTCCAAAAGAAAAACCAATTAAAAAAACAAAATTCAGGGTGATCTGGGAGGAAATGATTTCTTTTGAAAAGCCAGCTAATTTTTGGATTGAAAATCTTGCTATAATTGGAATAAATGATGTTCCACATTGGTGTGTGGAGCTAGGGGGTGATAAAAAAACAACTAAAATTGTAGGATTATTAACTATTGAAAAAGAATGATTTTATTTCAGTTAATGCTACACTAGAAAATAATGACTAAAGACGAAGTAAAAAATAAAATAGAAGCTGAATTAAAAAAGAGAGAAAAATCTGTATGTAACAAGAATGCTATTGAGAAATTTCTAGGATTATTTTCACCTCTTGATGCTTTGTGGGGCGTTTTAGTCGGTTCTAAAGATGCGCTTGAATTAGAAAAACAGAAATTAACTTTAGAAAAAGTATTGGATTTACTTATTGGTATTGATGATAAATTAAGTGGAAAAGATATAAGTAATGTTGAGTCTGGTCTTAAGATTCTCATTGAAAATGCTGTGTCAGGAGGAGATATTACAGGTTTGGAAGGTAACACCTCGGATGAAAATATAAAAAAGATTTTTGAAAAACCGCTAGATATTGAAATAAGAAATGTTAATGCAATAGGTAATATAACTGGCGTCAAATTGAATGTTGATGGAGAAATGCCTGTAAAAGGACAAACTAGAATTAAAATGGATTTTGGGATATTAGAAATTAATCCTCAATTTGGAGAAATTACTTTGGGAGAAGGTTTACCAAAAAAGGAACCAGAAAATTAGTTTAATAAAGGGAGTTTTGGCGATTTATAATCGGCAAAAGTTTTAACACGCGAACGGGTGGGTGGGTCAAGTGTTATTCTTTTATGTACGACCTCCCCTCCAAAAAAATCTTCCCTCCAAAAATCTTGGGCTTTTGAATTTTGAACCTCACCCTAAAAAACCGCGAAGCGGTCGGAAATGCTTTAAATCCTTGGGCGGAGCTTCGCTCCGCCCGCCAAAATTTTCCCAAAAATGACCTGACTTTGATTGCGGAGTCCTTATTAAAATCAGCTAGAACCTATTTTAGTAAAAATTCCTAATGCGCACGCTCCGCGTGCCTCCTTTTTCGAAATTAATTACTACGCTCCGATAATGTGGTAATGCTAAACAATTCCGCCACGCTCCGACCAAAGTCAGAGCGTCTGCCCTCACCCCATCGCAATTCCATTCTATTTTTGTTTGGCGGGGGGAATTCTTTTTTTTGGTATGGGCGATGGGGTGAGGGATGTATGCATTATACTGCACTCTTGCAAAAGAATGCAAGTTTTGCTATTATATATCTATGTCATCAGGTAAAAAGCTTGGGGAAAACTTAAGAAGACTACGCTTAAAAAAGAACATGTCGCAAGGAGACCTTGCGATCGCTTTGAGCGTAGATAGAGCGTATATAAGCAATATTGAAAATGGTCGTATGAACCCCACTCTTTCGACTTTAGAAAAAATCTCCAAAGCACTGGGAATTTCTAGTAGTGAGCTTTTGAAATAATTTTATGAAAAAGACATCTTCAAATAAAAACTTAAAGAAAGCAAACACTGCGAAAAGTGATGAGTTTTATACACAAATATCTGATATTGAAAAAGAGTTAGGAAATTATAAAAAGCACTTAAAAAATAAAGTTATATTTTGTAATTGTGATGATCCAGAGGAAAGTCATTTTTGGAAATATTTTGCTGAAAATTTTGAACATCTTGGATTAAAGAAGCTAGTTTCCACTCATTACAAAGATGCAAATTTATTTACGAAAGAATCACCTTATAAATTGGAAATTGTAAAAGATGCAAATAAAGATGGGAAAATAAATAAACTAGATACTATCAAAACCCCACTAAAACAAAATGGTGATTTTAGAAGTTCTGAGTGTATTGAAATTCTAAAAGAAGCAGACATTGTTGTTACGAATCCGCCTTTTTCTTTGTTTAGAGAATATCTAGCTCAATTATTTGAATATAAAAAGAAATTCATTATTATCGGCAACTTAAACGCCATAACTTATAAAGAAACTTTTAAATTGATCAAGGAGAACAAAATTTGGCTTGGTCAAAGTATACACAGCGGAGATAGAGAGTTTAGAGTGCCAGAATATTATCCTTTAAATTCTGCTAGCAATAGAATTGATGAAAATGGAAATAAATATATTAGAGTTAAAGGTGTTCGCTGGTTTACCAATTTGGACTATAAAGAACGCCATGAAGACTTAATACTTTATAAAACATATCGTGGGCATGAAAGTGAATATCCTAAATATGATAACTATAATGCTATCAATGTTGATATAACGAAAGATATTCCTGTGGACTATAAGGGTGCTATTGGTGTTCCTATTACTTTTTTGGATAAATATAATCCTGACCAGTTTGAAATAGTAGGACTTGGTAATAGTCGTGATAACTTTACACCAAATAAAAACTACTTTAATCCTTATAAAGTCATGAGAGATGGCGAAAAAAAGAATGGTAATGCTATAAATTGTGTATTGGCTATTGAATCACAGACAAAACCAGATGACATTTATTATATAAGTAAAAATAGTAAATATCTCATAGCACCATATGCGAGAATTTTAATAAAAAATAAGAAAATATAAAATTATGAAAATACAACTTAAAGAAATCACAATTAAAGAAGTCTCAAATAAATACCTAAATGACAACGAGGAAGGCGTTGTTGGATATGGTGGAAAGTTAAATATTCGTCCAAAATATCAACGAGAATTCGTATATAAGGATAAACAAAGAGATGCGGTGATTGAAACTGTTAGAAAGAATTTTCCGCTTAATGTAATGTATTGGGTTAAAAATGAAGATGGTACTTTTGAAGTATTAGACGGACAACAAAGAACTATAAGTGTTTGTGAATATATAGCGGGTAAATTCTCATTAAATTTTCAATATTTTCACACTCTTACAGATGTTGAAAAAGAGCAAATTCTTGATTATAAATTGATGGTTTATTTCTGCGAGGGAAACGATAAAGAAAAATTAGATTGGTTTAAAACTATAAACATAGCGGGAGAAAAACTATACGACCAAGAATTAAGAAATGCTATTTATACTGGTACTTGGCTGACTGATGCAAAAAGATATTTTAGTAAATCAGGTTCTCCTGCTTATGGTATGGGAAGTGATTATTTGAGTGGTTCACCAATTCGTCAAGATTATTTAGAAACCACAATTAGCTGGATTAGTGACGAAAAAATTGAACAATATATGGCAGATCATCAGCATAAACCTAATGCAAATGAATTATGGCTATATTTTCAAAATGTTATAAGTTGGATAAAAGTAGTTTTTCCTAATTATCGTAAAGAAATGAAAGGTGTTTCTTTTGGAACTCTATATAACGAATTCAAAGATAAAGAATTTGATTCTAAAAAACTGGAAAAAGAAATAACAAAGTTGATGCAGGATGAAGATGTGACTAAAAAGTCTGGTATTTACGAGTATGTTTTAACTAGAAATGAAAAATACTTAAGTATTCGTGCTTTTACAGATAAACAAAAGAGAGAGGCATACGAAAAACAAAAAGGCATTTGCGTAAAATGCAAAAAACATTTTGAAATAGAAGAAATGGAAGCAGACCATGCAACACCTTGGCACGAGGGCGGAAAAACAATTTCAAAAAATTGTCAGATGTTATGTAAAGATGACAACCGAAGAAAATCTGGGAAATAAAAAATTATGGAAGACAATGAGGAAAAATATATAGAACACAAAGATCCAAATAAGATTTATATTAGCAAGAGAATAGATCATACTACAACGCACCCAGAAACTGGCGAAGAAATTAATATTCCACTTAGATATGTTAGTAAGGTTATAAATTCGGAGAAGATTTTAGGTGAAGTGAAAGAAAGAGGTATTTTACAATTAAGAATAACGGATTCTGGTAAACAAGAAATCCTTGCAAAAGTTTTAGAAATTAACAATAAAATTTATGTTTTAACACTCCAAAGATATACGACAAAATCTAGTTCTCCCCATAAAGTGCATTTTTCTTTTATTGGCAACGAGATTTTAGAGTTAAAAAATTTTATTGACTCAATTATCCTATTAAATTTTCCAGATGAACATAAAACCAAAGTTGAAAGTGCTGATTTATTAAAAATTAAAAAGATATTTTATGAAAATCCCGATGTTGACTTAATTGAACAAATTTTAAAAAATAATGTTACTAATAAAGATATCGTCGCTTTGGGATATAGAAAAAATCAATTAGAGATTTTTAGAAAGTTACTTGAAGAAGAAAATTATTTAGCTGAATACAAAGAAAAAATAATCAAAAATACACAATTAAAAGACGAGTTAGTGTGGCAATATTTTTTTAATAAAAACCCTTGGATTTTTGGCTACGGTCTAGATTATAGATTTATGGGTATATTACAGAAAGAATTTTCTGCCTCTGGCACAGAGGCTGATGGTAGTGGGCAAATCAATGGGGATTTTTTGATTGGGGATAAAAAATTTACAATCTTCATAGAATTAAAAAAGCCAAATACTTACTTATTTAAAAATAGTAGTTTGCGCTCAGGTGTATGGAAACTTTCAACCAATTTAATGGAAGCAAAATCACAAATATTAGAACAAAAAGCGAGCGGACAAATAAAAATAGAAAGTGAAACTATCCATAATAGTGATGGAAAAGAAATCAAGCAAAAATCTTATGATTCAAAAGTAGTTTTAATAATAGGTCATTGGGATCAAATAAAAGATGATACTGACCTAATAAGGAAAACAAAAATTAAAACTTTTGAGTTATTTAGACGAGATTCAAGAAATATTGAAATCATTACATATGATGAGCTTTATGAACGAGCGAAGTATATTGTTAACTCAAGTGACAATTAAAAGGGTCATTGTAACTGGCGTGCATATTATAATTTTAGAAAGGAATTTGAAAAATAATATATGAAAAAAGAAAGAGAAATAATAACTGAAGATTTTGTTCAAAGTAGTTTAATAAAATATCTTAAACTAAATGGTTGGAGTAAATCTTTACAAAGTGCTGAATTATGGGAACAAGGAGTTGATATAAAAGTTCGCAATGATAAGTTTTCAAGATATTGGCTTATTGAAGCAAAAGGAGATCCTTCTATAAAAGTAAAAAGTCCCTCAGGGAGTCAAAGTAGTAGTTTTAACTCCGCACTTGGACAAATAATAACTAGGATGCATCGAAACGGTGTGAGGGGTTATAAGTATGGATATAAATATGGAATTGCTTTTCCGATTTCTTTTCGAACAATGGTTATAAGAAAAATACCGTTTGATGTAATGGATAAATTAAACTTATACTTATTCTTCGTTAATAATGTAGGTAATGTTGAAGAAATAGATTGGAAAAAATTTAAAAAAATAATTAAATCAAAAAAAATTATATAATAATATGGATGACGAAGTATTTGAAAAAGCAAAAGAAGAGGATATGAGCAAAGATGAAGCGGAGGAGCTTCAAGAACTTATGGACGAAACTGGGTTAGATATTGACGAAGCTCATGAACTTTGGCAAGAGTTATAAGTATAAACAAGTTTAATTTGTTTCTGCTATAATTAACCTCATGAATCAATTTAATCGACCGCCACAATCACAGCAAGAAATAAAAGAACAAAAAAAACAAGAATATATTGCTTTAGCTCGAGAATTAAGTGAAGCTCGTGAAAGATTTTCTTTTTCTGGTGTTAATCCAGAATCTTATTCGGAGCTAAAAGCTGTCACGGAAGAATTTCCTGAATATAGTGCTCCCATAGATGAGCTTGTTGAGAGATTAAAGG
>Ga0156667_105_pt2 | contig 12985 bp, 16 predicted proteins | sample RifOxyC2_FD_111997 | JGI IMG/M metagenome (GOLD analysis project Ga0156667, IMG submission 111997) | Candidatus Nomurabacteria bacterium RIFOXYC2_FULL_36_19
ATGTTTTTGTCTTGCCTTTAAATAGCGAGGATGTAGAAATGGATAATTTGTTTCCACGGCATTTAATGATGGCAGAAGGTATGGATGAAAGATTAAAAAGATTAATATTATTAAATAAAGAACTTAAGGATAAATAATATGCCCGACGACGAAAAACCATCAGAAAACCCAACTCCAGAACAAAACTCTATTCCACCGAGCCCCCAAGAGCCCACGGCTGATGCACCTATTCTACCTGTAGATTCCGAGCCTACCGAAGTGCCTTCTGAAGCCCCGGAAGCTTCTAGGGAGGGTTTTAGTGATGAAAGTAATAATATAACACTTCCAAATTCTACCTCTACGGAAAGCTCAAATGAGGGAAAAACCGAGGAAAAACCAGCCGAAAATGAACCTAGTCCAGAGCCAGTTTCTGAACCAATAGAAACTCCCGAATCCGGAACGGCTCAAATCTCCACAAATGAGCCGTTAAAATCGAAGCCCGAGGAATTACCTCCGTCCGCTTCGCTACCCGAGGAAAAACCTCCGGCTTCACCCGAACTTAAATCTCAAACTTTAACATCAACGGAGGCAATGCCTCCAGTTGTATCTTCTTTTAATCATATGCGCAAACTTCAGGTTAAAGAGCAATTGGCAATTAAAAATAAAAAGCGGAAGAAATTAGATCTCGTTATGACTTTGTTTCTTAAAAAATCTAAAATTACCAACGACGAAGTCGAGAAATTTCTTCACGTGTCTGATGCAACTGCAACTCGGTATTTATCTATTCTCGAGAAAGAGGGAAAAATAAAACAGAATGGAAAAACTGGACACATGGTTTCGTATTCTAGAATTTAGTTTTTAACTTTTTAACTCAGGGAGTCCTCGCCGTTTCTTTTTTATCCACGGCGAGGATTTTTGCGCGCGAATGGGAGGGTGGGTCAAGCGCATTTGCATTTTGCGCCTCGGGCATTTCCGCTAGGGTGGCCATGACTAAAGGACGAGTGCCTCAGTGCTGTTGCAATACAGAAATCTAAAAGCGAAAGCGACACCACAAACGTAGATATGAAAACAGGAGAGGGGTTAAGCGTAACCGCTGGGGAGAGGAGCATCCTCTCCCCAACAAGAGGCGAGCATTTTAATTTATGAACGGCTCATCTCTCCAGATTTGAGCCGTTCCTTGTAAAATGCCGCCACCTACAATAGGCACTCGTAGCCCTAGCGGAATTGCCCGAGGCGAATGCCGAGGGTGCATTTTCCTTTAGACTGGACATAACACAATATGATATTATGAACGAAGGCACGATATTGAAATTTAGTTTTGCATTTGATTCCGCCGCTTCTTCTTTGAAGAAGCCTGACCTCACCCCATCGCCCATACCAAAAAAAAGAATTCCCCCCGCCAAACAAAAATAGAATGGAATTGCGATGGGGTGAGGGCAGACGCTCTGACTTTGGTCGGAGCGTGGCGGAATTGTTTAGCATTACCACATTATCGGAGCGTAGTAATTAATTTCGAAAAAGGAGGCACGCGGAGCGTGCGCATTAGGAATTTTTACTAAAATAGGTTCTAGCTGATTTTAATAAGGACTCAAAGCTATGGAAAAAGATACAAATGATATTCAAAAAGAAATAGAGAAATTAGAAACAGAGATGCAGAATCCGGATTTTTGGAATGATAAAAATAAAGCACAATTTGTGTTGCGAGAACTTGCAGAACTTAAAAACAAAAAAGAAGGCTTAGGGAAATATGATAAAGGTAATGCAATAGTAACGATAATTTCTGGAGCAGGGGGAGATGATGCTGAAGATTTTTCCAGTATGCTTTTATCTATGTATATGAAGTATGTAAATAAAAAGGGTTGGGATATTTCTTTTATTCATGAACACAAGAATGATCACGGTGGATATAGAAATGTTTCTTTTGAAATAAAGGGAAAAAATGCTTATGGGACTTTGAAGAATGAGGGAGGGGTGCATCGGCTCGTTCGCATTTCTCCTTTTAATGCGAAAAAATTAAGGCATACTTCCTTTTCTTTGGTTGAAGTTTTGCCAAAATTTTCCAAACTTGAGGAAAAGGATATTTTAATACCAGAAGCTGATTTAAAAATAGAATTTGCTCGTTCAAGTGGGCCGGGAGGGCAAAATGTGAATAAAAGGGAAACAGCTGTTCGGATAGTTCATATGCCGACGGGCATCGCTGTGCATGCTTCAGGTGAACGTTCGCAAGAACAAAATAGGGAACAGGCCTTAAGCATTCTTCGAGCAAAAATTTTCAAAAAAGCGCAAGAAGAGAAACACAGCGTAGAAGAGAGTATGAAAATAAATAAAGGTATGGAAATAGAATGGGGGAATCAAATTCGTTCTTATGTGCTTCATCCGTATAAAATGGCCAAAGACCATAGGACTGATGCTGAAACTTCAAATGTGGATGCAGTTTTGGATGGCGACCTTGATATTTTCATCGAGGCAGAGAAAAGTTTGTAAAATGTGGTATAATTTCTTTAGGGAAATTTATGATTTATTTCAACAATGTCTCGAAGGTTTATAAGGATGCGGTGGCGTTAAATGACGTTACTCTTACTATTTCTGCAGGGGAATTTGTTTCTATCGTTGGAGCTTCAGGTGCAGGCAAAACGACCTTGACCAAAATGATTTTGGCGGATGATTTTCCTACTGAGGGGACAGTTTTTTTTGAATCTATAAATGTTCACAAATTAAAAAATAAAGATTTGACTAAGCTTCGTCGTCGTATGGGTGTGGTGTTTCAGGATTTTAAACTTTTATCAAATAAAACTGCTTATGAAAATATCGCTTTTGCCATGGAAGCAGTCGGTAAGACTGATGAAGAGATAGCTTCTGACGTTCCGCACGTTTTGGAGCTGGTGGATTTGAGCCATCGGTTATTTCATTTTCCGGATCAGATGTCTGGCGGGGAGAAACAAAGGCTCGCTATCGCTCGCGCTATTATCAATCAACCAGAGCTTATTATTGCCGACGAGCCGACAGGGAATTTGGATCCTATAAATACTCATGAAATAGTTCAGATTTTAAAAAAGATAAATGACCTCGGCACGACTGTTATCTTAGCCACTCATAATCGTGGGATAATAGATTCAGTCGGGAAAAGAGTTATTACTATGGAAAATGGTAAAGTTATTCGAGATACAAAAAGTAGTAAATAGTGATACAATTAAATTTTATGACAGAACTAAAAAGAATAATAAAATCAGGGTTTATAAATTTTCAAAGAGGCGGGTCTGTTTCTTTTGCTTCTGTTTTAGTGGTTACGATTACTCTTTCTGTTATTGCCACTATTCTTTTTTTTCAAGCAGTTCTTTATTTTTCTCTTGATTTAATAAAGAATAAAGTAGACGTTACGATTTATTTTAATGTAGGCGCTCCCGAAAACAAGATTATGTCTTTAAAAGAATCTCTTTTAAAGTTGGCTGAAGTAAAAGATGTTTCTTTTAGTTCAGCGGAAGATAATGTAAAGAAATTTCGCGAACTTCATGCGAATGATTATTCCACAATTGCAGCGTTGGATGAAATAGGGAGCAATCCACTAGGCGCTACTTTAAATATTCGAACAAAAGAAATTTCTCAATATGAAGACATTGCAAATTTCTTAAAGTCCGACAATGCTCTCGCTTCTAATTCGTCTGATATTATAAATCATTCAAATTATCACAATAATAAATTAGTGATAGATAGGTTGCACACGATGATTTCCGGTGCACAGAAACTTGGCTTCTTGCTTACTCTATTTTTGATAATTTCTTCTATTATTATTACCTTCAATACCATCCGCCTCACTATCTTTATATCCAAAGAAGAGATAGGTGTAATGCGCCTTGTTGGAGCTTCTAAAATGCGTGTCCGAGGGCCTTTTATGATAGAAGGGGTGATTTATGGCATTATCGCTACTATCGTAACCTTAATCATTTTTTGGCCCATTACAGCCTGGTTTGGGTACAATATGACTGAGTTTTTAGGTCTAAATCTGTATAGTTATTATTTTTCAAATTTCTTCCAAATTTTTGCAATTATTTTATTTTCAGGTATACTCTTGGGAGTAATTTCCAGCGCTTTAGCAGTTAGAAAATACCTTAATAAGTAGTAAAGTAGAAAGTTTTTAAAGTTATAAATATGCAAAAGAAATCAATAAAATATATTTTTGTCGTTGGTGGAGTGATGTCCGGAGTCGGAAAGGGTATTGCTTCCTCTTCCATCGGCAAAATACTTCAGGCTCGTGGCTTCGAAGTCACAGCTCTTAAGATAGACCCTTATGTGAATGTTGACGCAGGCACTATGAACCCCACCGAACACGGTGAGGTTTTCGTTTTGGATGACGGCACGGAGTGCGATCAGGATATGGGCAATTATGAGCGTTTCTTAAATCGTGACCTTACAGGAAAAAATTACATGACAACAGGTAGCGTTTATCTTTCGGTTATTCAAAAAGAACGCAATTTGGAGTTTGGGGGTAAATGTGTGTCTGTAGTCCCTAATATTCCACTTGAAATTATCAGTCGATTAAAATGTGCAGCTGAGGTTGCAAAGGCAGACATTGTTATTACCGAAGTAGGGGGCACTGTCGGAGAATATCAAAATATTTTGTTTCTTGAGGCGATTAGAATGCTGAAAGTGCATAATCCCGGCGATGTTTTGGTTGTACTTGTAAGCTTTGTTCCAGCATTAGGAGCCGGAGGAAATGAATTAAAAACCAAGCCCACCCAGTATGCGGCACGATCGCTCAATTCCGCAGGTCTTCAAGCGGATATTATTATTGCGAGAGCAAAGATGGCGCTGGATGCAAAACGTAAAGAGAAAATTGCTGAAAATTGCAATATCAGCGAAAAAGATGTTATTTCTGCTCCAGATGAGAAAAATATATATGAAATTCCGCTTAATTTTGAGAAAGATAATTTGAGCACTGTTATTCTAAAAAAACTAAATATCAAACCACGTGCAACAGATTTAAAAGAATGGCGGAAGTTAATAGAAAAAATGGAAAATGCAAAATATACTTCGCAAATTGCAATTGTAGGAAAGTATTTCGGCAGCGGAGATTTCTTTCTTACTGATTCTTATATCTCAGTCCTTGAGGCTATTAAACATGCCGGAGCGGTTGTTGGGGTAAATCCTTCCGTTAAATGGATAGATTCTGAAGAATTCGAGAAACAGCCACAAAAATTAAAAGAGCTTTCCGTTTATGACGGTATTATAATTCCCGGCGGTTTCGGTAGTCGGGGAATAGAAGGAAAAATTTCAGTTATAAAATATTGTCGAGAAAATAAAATTCCATATTTTGGTTTGTGTTATGGTATGCAACTCGCAGTCACCGAATACGCGCGTCATATGGCTGGTATGAAAGTAGCAAATACGACTGAAATTAATTCAAAAACTCCTTTCCCAGTCGTTGACATTATGCCGGAACAAAAAAAGAATTTGAAAGATAAAAACTTTGGCGCCACTATGCGTTTGGGAGCTTATCCTGCTGTTTTGAAAAAGGGAAGTGTCGCTTTTAGTGCTTATGGTGTATCTGAAATTTCTGAACGTCACCGACATCGTTATGAAGTCAATCCTGAATTTATAGGAAAATTAGAAGAAGCTGGTTTGGTATTTTCTGGAACTTCACCAGATGGCAGACTGATGGAAATTGCTGAGCTTCCACATAGCAAACATCCTTTCTTTTTAGGAACTCAATTTCATCCAGAATTAAAATCTAGACCACTTAATCCACATCCTCTTTTCGTGGCTTTTATGAAAGCTTGTGTTGGGAAGAAGTAATGTCTATAGATTTTTTGTTAAAAATAAGGTATTATTTATGTTCACCTAAAGGGTGAATTATGCTTACTCTTTCAGAATATTTTCCAAAAAATACTGAATATTTCTATTCGTATCCTATAGGAGATACTTTACATTTCTATAATGCCGGTGATCCAATAAATGAAGAATTAATTTCTGCACGTCTTTTAGCATGTGTTGGAGAAGATATAAAAGTTATTATTTATGATAGTACTTTAAAAGATGGGTCTTTAGATTTGCTTAGAAAGTATTCAGATATTCCATTTGTAAAAGAGAATCAAATTATAGTTTTACCAAAAAATATAAATGAAGAAGTGTTAGGTTTAGAAAGAAATGAATTAATCACAAAAGCCTTGCTTAATAAAACTTCTTCTGGAAATTTAATTATGGCTCAACCGATTTTAGATAATCGTTTAATTAAAGATTATCAAATTGACCCCAATCTTTCTATTTGGTTGAATGACAAAAAAAATCTTGATCAATATGTTTCTTCTGAATTATTACCAGAGAGATATGTGCAATTTATAAATGGACAAGAACTTTTTAAATCCAAAGTTAAAATACCTTTGCCTTGTGTTGTAAAAATATCTGCTTCCAGTTCCGGAGAGGGAATTAGGATATGCAAAAATATTAAAGACCTAAAACAGACAAAAATTGATTTTAAAGAACGCACAGGAACTATTTTTATTGAAAAATTCATTACTTATGTTCACAACATAGGTTTTCAGTTCGGGATACCTTATGGAAAACCTATTTTTTTTCCATCGCACATAATTGGTTATAATCATCAAATTACTGCCATAGATGGCGAGTTTTTGGGTGGATTTATATTTCAAAATGAATGGGATGAAAAGTTGGAACAAATAAAAAAAATCATTGAAATAGAAATTTTACCAAAAATTCAAGCAATGGGTTGGTATGGTGTGGGAGGTTTTGATGTGTTGATAAATAAAGAAGGAGAATTCTTTATTATTGATAGTAATTTCCGAACTACCGGTATGACGGCTTATATCTTTCTAACTAGACATAATTTGATTCCAAAATCTATGGTCAGTTTTACTGCTACTTTCAAAGGTTCGGAAGATGAGTTCATAAAAAAAATTCTATCTCTTAATAAAGGAAAAAATAAAATTTTGACTATTATTTCCTTAACAAAAAAAGATGATGAATATAGATTTAATGCTGCACTTTTATTTGAAAAAAAGGGAGAATTGCCAAGTTTGGCAAATAAACTAATAGAAATTGGGGTAAAATCTGAGGTTTTAGAGATGCTAGAAAAGGGAATAAAATAAATGAATTTTTGCTAAAAACTAGATTTTGTATTATTGTGAATAATACATTGCGGGATCGGCTAAAGGTAGGCCGTCGCTCTCTGAAAGCGAAAATTTTGGTTCGAATCCAAGTCCCGCAGCTAGCATTATAAATTTTATAAAAATTCTGCTATGATGTCTTGGTAATGAAAAAGAAACTTGCTTGGATTTTTTTAATTTTACTTCTTTTAGCATCTATATTGCTCTTTGTTTTTCCAGAGCTTTTAGGTAGCAGTGTTTCATATATAAAAGGGGAGGAAATTTTAAAAGACATAAAATCTATAATCAAACCTATTCCACAGCTTGATACTGTGGCTTATGATAAAAAGTTGATTGAAATAGCAAATAATCCGCCGGACCCTATCGTATATGAAACTATCAAAACTGTTACAAAAGATGAAAATGGAAAGTCTGTAACTAAAACTTCCAAAGTCCCCGTAGATCCTCAGCCAGTCGTGACGCATCTTTGGCCAGTGAAAACAGCTTATCCGAATGCTGGCGCGATATTGCCGTTCAAGCGTATTGTCGCTTATTATGGAAATTTGTATTCAAAAGGGATGGGAGTTTTAGGAGAATATCCGGAAAGTGAAATGCTTGCGAAGTTGGATGTAGAAGTAAAAAAGTGGGAAATAGCAGATCCCAGCACTCCTGTTTTGCCAGCGCTTCATTATATAGCGTTAGTGGCACAAGCAAGTCCGGGGGATGACGGAAAATACAGGGCTCGAATGCCATATTCTGAAATAGATAAAGTTTTAGAAATAGCAAAAAAAATACAAGCAATTGTTTTTTTAGATATTCAAGTAGGATTTTCTAATGTGCAAACAGAAATTCCTCTTTTGAAAAAATATCTTAAAATGCCTCAAGTGCATTTAGGTATTGATCCAGAATTTTCCATGAAAGGTACCATTCGTCCGGGGAAAGTCGTCGGCACTGTAGATGCATCCGATATAAATTTTGCAGTAAATTATTTATCAGAAATTGTAAAAGAAAATAAATTAACACCAAAGATTTTAGTTATTCATCGTTATACGCAAAAGATGGTTACAAATTATGACAAGATAATTCCGTTGCCGGAAGTGCAAATAGTGATGGATATGGATGGTTGGGGGACAATGGCAAGGAAGATAGGCACTTACAAGAATTTTATTTATCCGGAGCCTGTTCAATTTACAGGTTTTAAGTTGTTTTATAAAAATGATATCTGGGAGCCGAACACTGTTTTGATGACACCGGAAGATATTCTAAAATTAAACCCAAGACCTAGCTATATTCAATATCAATAAAAATTTATGTTAATATATGAATATGGATCCCGTTAGAAGCCGCGGTCGCAGTTTAATCTAAAATATGTTGATGAAAAATATAAAATTTAATAATATAATTAAGTATAGTCACGGTTTATTGACCGCGACCTGCTTCTAAACGGGATGGATTCTAAAGATGAGAAAAAGGTTTGGAGTATCATAAGGCGGGCGCAGAGTTTCGCTCATGCTTTTCGTGGCATTAGACTTTTTTTTGAGATGACGCCAAATGCTTTTATCCATGTTTTTGTTACAGTATTAGTTGTTTTTGCTGGTTTTTATTTTAAAGTTTCTTCATTTGAATGGCTCGTTTTAGTATTGACGATTGGTTTTGTTTTTGTTTCCGAAGTTTTTAATACCGCTATGGAGATAGACATAAATCTTACTTCGCCGGAATATCACCCTTATGCGCGAGATACAAAAGATGTGTCGGCTGGAGCTGTGCTCCTCGCTTCTATTATTTCTGTAATTATCGGATTAATCATATTTTTACCAAAGATTTTTAATATGATATAATGCCGATTATGAGTAACAATGCAAAAATATTTCTTTCAATAGTGGGTCTTCTGGTGTTGGGGACGATTATCACGGCCATTGTCCGTTCAGGTGCCGAGCCCACAGGTCCTGGCAAATATGATGAATTTGCAACTTGCTTAAAAGATAAAGGCGCAGTTTTGTATGGAGCTTGGTGGTGTCCACATTGTCAAAAACAGAAAAAATTGTTTGGTTCTTCTGAAAAACTTTTGCCTTATGTTGAATGTTATATATATCCAGATGTGAATAATCCGATACAGGCTTGTTTAGATAAAAAGATTGAAAGTTATCCAACTTGGGAACTGGCTGATGGGACAAGGCTTCCTGTTGAAAATTCAGCTGGGGTTACTTTAGAGACATTGGCTAAAGTTACTTCTTGCGTATTACCCGTATTATCACAATCCCGTTAGAAGCCGCGATCGCAATATAAATATAAACAAAAATATGAAAACAAATATAGATAAAATTAATAACTTAATATATCAGACACGCGAGTTGATCGCGATCTGCTTCTAACGGGATGAGCACAGAGTCAGTTCATTATTTAAATGTTTTTCTTGGGTTGGGAGTCATTGCTCTTCAGGTTCTTTCTGTTATTGCACTTATTTCTTTATTTTTTGTTTTTAGAAATGGTAAAAGAAATAGTTTTTTAGATTTTTTGGACAAACATTTTTTAATGTTGAGTTTTCTCATTTCTCTTTTTGCTTCAGTTTTTCCTTTGGTCTATTCTGAAATTATTAATTTTTTACCATGTAATTTGTGTTGGTGGCAGAGAGTTTTTATGTTTCCAGCGCCATTTCTTTTTGGTATAGCACTTTTTGATAAGGATAGAAGGATAATTAAGTATGTAGCATCTTTACTTTCTGTTGGTTTTTTGATTACCGTATATCAAAACTTTTTCTACTATTTTGGACAAAATTCAAATTTACCTTGTGACGCCACTGGAGTTTCTTGTTATCAGCGTTTGGTTTCCGAATTCGGGGGATATATATCAATTCCTATGATGGCTCTGGCTGCTTTTTTTGGACTTTTGACTCTTTTAGCAGTGACTCATTTTTACCCAAGAAAAATACAGTGATAGCTTGCCCCGTACCGAGCTTTGCTCTGGTGCGGGGTTATCCACATTGTTCCTTTTTTCCTTGGTTTTTTTGTTCTATAATTGAACTATGATAAAAAATCTAAAGGTTGCGTTTTTTGTTTTGATTGTAATTATTTTAATAGTATTTGTCTTTTACTTTTTTTCACCACCAGAAGTTACTCTACCCACTACTGTGATCACAACAGATGAGCAAAGATTAGAAGCGTTGCAGAAAGTTTCAGATATTCCTCCAGCAAATCCAAAGATGACAGATGAACAAAGATTAAAGCTCATGAGCCAACCGGCCACTGTTATAAAAAAATAAATTATAAATTAATAATAAAAAATAATATGAAAACGTTTAAACAAGACTTTATCCAATCAGTAAAAATAATTATCCTCGCTCTATTCATCGCTGTCGGTACTAGCTACATCTTTGCTTGGACTGCACCGACAAGCACTCCACCAAATGGAGACGCTAGTGCACCTATCAATGTCGGTTATAGTCCTCAAATCAAACAAGGTAATCTTTGGATCAAAGGTCTTGTTTCTGCTGGAGTCTCTGCAACAAATGGATTAATCGTAGAAAATGGAAGAGTGGGAATTGGAACAACAAATCCTTATGGAATATTAGGTGTTAGACCAGGAACAAATGAAAATTTAATGGTTGGTCCGGGAATTCTTGTTTCTGGAGCTGTGGCAATATCAGCAACTAATGACAATAATACAGCCAATACACCACTTGAAGTTAGAGCAAGCAAGACGTCGTTTACTACTGGAGATGTGTGTACTGGTACAGGGACAAGTGAGAAGTGTTTGAGTGCGGTTGGAATTAGTGGGGGTGTTAAAGACGAATATGTTATCTGTGGATCATCTGCAGCATATAATTCATGGGGTTGCAGGTATAGGGTAAACCTTTTAGATGGAGGATTTAATTGTGATAGTGGATATTATTTAGTAGAAATGCATCAAAATTATAATGGTAATTCTTATTTTATTGATGCAGTAAAGTGTAGACAACTCTAATCATAGAGGATATTTATTGCAATTATAAATTAAACAAAAAAACTTGTCCACCTAGGACAAGTTTTTGTTTTGACAGGTCTAAGGTTTGAATGATAAGATAGAGCATGCAAAAAAATATTATTATTTCATTTGGTGCTATTATCATTATTGGCTGTTTTTTATTTTTTATAAATAACAAAAATGGAGAGAAAGATATTTCTCCAAATGAAAATACTATGAATGCAACATTAAAGACAAGTATGGGGGATATTACAATTGAGTTTTTTGATAAGGAAGCTCCAAAAACTGTGGCAAATTTTGTAAAGCTCGCAAAAGATGGTTTTTATGATGGAGTTAAGTTTCATCGAGTTATAAAAGGTTTTATGATTCAAGGTGGAGACCCTTTGACAAAAGACGATTCTAAAGTGAATCTATGGGGCACAGGAGGTCCGGGGTATAGTTTTCCTGATGAATTGGGAAGTGTGAACAAGAACAATAAAAATGACGTAGGAACTATATCTATGGCAAATTCTGGTAAAGATACAAATGGAAGCCAGTTTTTCATCAATGTTGCTCCGAATAATTTCTTGGATACCAAACACGTGGTTTTTGGTAAAGTTGTGTCTGGTATGGATGTGGTAAAAAAGATTGAGAATGTTGCTACAAATGGTGATCCATACAACAGGCCTGTAACTGCTGTAGTAATAAATAGTATCTCTGAAAAATAAAAAATGAAGAGAACAAAGATAATGGTTTTTGGAACTTTTGATGGAGTGCATAAGGGGCATTTAAGTTTTTTTAGACAAGCAAAAAAATTAGCTAAAAAATCTTTTTTGATTGTCTCTATAGCTAGAGATAAAAATGTTAAAGAAATAAAAAAAGGAAAACCTAAATTTTCTGAAAAAGAAAGGTTGGCCTTAGTGAAGAAAATTAAGTTTATAGATAAAGTAGTATTGGCTGGAAAAATAAAATATTTGCCCCATATCTTAAAAGAAAAACCAGATATCATTGCTCTAGGGTATGATCAGAAGGCCTATGTTAAAAACTTAAAAAAAGACTTGAAAAATAAAGGTATTTTAGTAAAAATCGTGCGTCTAAAGCCATATAAAAAAGAAATTTACAAGAATCATTTATTAAAAAAGTAGTATAAAATAAAAAACCGCAAGGAGGGAGGGTAGAACCTCTCCTCCTGCAGTCTCGATGTCGGGTCGTTATTTCTTCTTCTCTTCGACGACCCATGCGAAGTGATGGCGGATGTTGTCGTCCGTGGCGATGATTTCGAACTCGTCACGGAATACGTCTGATCCTTCGTAGGGGATCACCTCGAACAGGTGGATGATGTAGCAGCAGAACATCTCTGGATAGGATCTGGCTTCCTCAGTCTCTTCGTAGGTTGAGACCAGGCGGAACTTGGCTTGATTGATATTCAGTTCCGCTTGAAGCTCTCTCCACATTGCGATTTCCGGGATTTCTCCAGCTTTAATTCTGCCGGACGGCATCTGGTTTCGGTCCCTTCTCCTTCCATCTGGAAGGATTTGGAAAACCTCCTTCAGAATTCCACGCGCCAGGTTGTTGGGATCAATGATGCGCATTTTCACAATCCTGGTTACGCGCATGATCCCGTCGTCGTTTATTCGGAGACTACTCTCTCCGTTGTTGATTTCTTCGGCCAGGTCACCAATACCTTTTGCCTTGCCAGTTCCCCAGCTCTCAGTGGAGATGTTGAACTTGCCCAGTATTGCGGCAAGGTCGTCTACGGTCAGAATAGCCATGTTGGCCTCCTTGTTTTTTTGTCAAAAATACCGTGCCAGTTATAGGCAGATGCTTAACAAAATCTTATTGTATTATACACCTAAATAGATAGTCTGTCAAACTACAGGTAAGGTAAATTCTCTACCTAAATGCAACAGCTTTGTTAATTGATAATCTTGGAACTTTGGAAATGATAGCACAATCAATTGCTTCTTCGT
>Ga0156667_104_pt1 | contig 11826 bp, 17 predicted proteins | sample RifOxyC2_FD_111997 | JGI IMG/M metagenome (GOLD analysis project Ga0156667, IMG submission 111997) | Candidatus Nomurabacteria bacterium RIFOXYC2_FULL_36_19
GCATAAGTTCAGAAACATATGAGACTCCTTTAATCAAAAGGAGAAATGCGTCAATTTAACAAATTCAAAGGTACAAAGGGGTTCATCACCATCTGGCAAAGAGTGATACGCTTTCGGTATATGATTACCGAACAAGCAAAAGAAAGGTGTCGGATTCTTGCATTCTGGGAGAAATACGGGGATTTGGCGACTAAAGAAGCTTTTAAGGTTTCTAGACCCACTTTGTTCAGATGGCAGAGTACTTTACAAAAAGGAGATGGAAAACTAGAAGCGTTAAACAAAAAGAGCACAGCACCCAAAAACAAAAGAAAACGCATCATTCCTAAACAAGTTCAAGATTTCATTCTAACGGAAAGAAAATTCGATCCGCATCTGTCTAAAGACAAGCTTTCGATATTAATGAGAGAAGACAAGGTAGCAGACTTGTCTTCTTCCACCGTTGGCAGAATGTTGGATGATCTAAAGAAACAAAAAATACTTCCGAACCCAAAACATATTTCATACCATGCTAAGACAGACACTTTTCATGAGAAAATGAAGCTAAAACGCAAGAAACTGCGTTCCAAGGGTCATACTGAGGGTTTAGTAAAAGCGGATTCAATTGTGCGATTTACGAATGGAATCAAGAGATACATCGTTACCGCTATCGACAAAGAAACAAAATTTGCTTTTGCCTACGCCTACAAAAATCATTCATCGAGTGGAGCCACTGATTTCATGAAGAAATTTAAAAATGTTGCTCCCATATCATTGACTCATGTACAAACAGACAATGGTAGTGAGTTCGCAAAACACTTCGAAGTATTTCTTGAAAAGAACGACATTGTTCATTTTCATACCTACCCTAGAACTCCAAAAATGAATTCCGAAATTGAAAGATTTAACCGAACTCTCTCCGATGCTTTCATTAAACAACATAGAATGCTCCTAGCCTATGATATTAATGCCTTTAATCAAAAGCTGATTGATTGGCTTCTGTGGTACAACACCAGAAGACCTCACTGGTCGCTTGGATTAATTTCTCCTTTGAGGTATATTGTGAGTACATTAACAGAAGAAAAGTCTCATATGTTATGGACGGATACAGTAGGTTGACTATTCCAACTAAAAAGAGTAGTATTAAAAGAGCCCTGAGAGGGGCTTTTTTAAGAGGCTAAAAGATTATTAGAAATTTTAAATATTATTTATGTCAAAAATTACTGAGTATTTTAAGGAAACAAGAGGAGAATTGAAGCATGTAATATGGCCTTCCAGAAGTCAGACTCTTTATTACACTTTGATTGTCATAGTTTTGTCCGTCGTCGTCGCATATTATTTAGGTGTTTTTGATTTTATTTTTTCCAAAGGTTTGGAGATCATAATTAATCGTTAGATTTAGGATAAATTTTTTATGAAACAAGAAGAACAAGGAGCTAGAAATTGGTATGCTATTCATACTTATGCCGGATATGAAAACGTAGTTTTACGTAATTTGAAACAGCGTATTGATTCTCTAGGTATGAACGACAAGATTTTTAATGTTATCGTTCCGATTGAAAAGAAAATAAAAATAAAAGGAGGCAAGAGGGTAGAAGTAGAAGAAAAGATTTACCCTGGTTATGTTTTGGTGGATATGATTGTTACAGATGATTCTTGGTATGTAGTTCGCAATACTCCCCGAGTTACTGGTTTCGTCGGTGCAGGAGTAAACCCAGTTCCACTTAAAAAAGAAGAAGTAGATTATCTCTTCAAGAAAATGGGTGCTGGCACAGCTAAACACAATATTGACATGACGATAGGGGAAAGTATTTTAATAACAGATGGCCCATTTAAAGATTTAGAAGGTAAAGTTAATTCAATTGATCAAGAACGTGGAAAAGTAAAAGTGCTCGTTTCTATGTTCGGTCGGGAAACTCCAGTCGAGCTCGACTTCTTGCAAGTTAAGAAGATTTAAGCTAATCTACAAATATAAATAAATTTATGGCAAAGAAAATAACAAAAAAAATAAAACTACAAATTCAGGCTGCAAAGGCTACTCCTGCGCCTCCTCTTGGACCTGCGCTTGGACAAGCTGGTATAAACATCGGGGACTTCGTCACCAAGTTCAATGCTGCAACGGCTAAAATGGCTGGAGATAAAGTCGGTGTTTCTATCACTGTTTATGATGACCGCAGTTATGATTTTGTTGTTAAAACTCCTCCTGTAACTGGCCTTATTTTAAAAGCAGCTGGTGTAGAAAAAGGTTCAGGCACGAATGCAAAAACTAAAGTTGGAAAAATAACTCGCGCTCAAGCTTTGGAAATAGCTAAAAAGAAAATGAAAGATTTTAACTCAAAAGATGACGAAGGAGCAATCAATATCGTTGCCGGCTCTGCTCGAAGTATGGGGATAGAAGTAATTTAAATTACTTCTATCGGTCGGAGCGCGACGGCGCGAGACGTGTCCAGACAATTTTTAGCAAAAAAATATGTGTGGATTGATGTTGTGTAGAAGTTAAAGACTAAAATCTTGAAGAAAAAAAGACAGTTTCCATATTTAACTAATCTTGTAAAAAAACTTGCACCGAAAATAGGCGCGAGGGTTATTGTTGAACCCGAATGGGGAATCGTGGCACAAATTATTTATCCAAATGGTGTGGTGAGGTCATTGCGTTATTATTCTTTAGATTTAAATCACATTGCTTCTGCTGATGTTGCTAAAGATAAAGATTATGCAAAGTTTTTTATGCAAAAGCTCGGTTATCCTGTGGCTGAAGGAGAAACATTTTTTAAAGATTCTTGGGCAAAAGCTATAAAAAGTAAACGCACAATTTCATCCGGAATAAAATATGCAAAAAGTCTTGGATATCCGGTGATTGTAAAACCAAATAGTCAAAGCCAAGGTTCCGGTGTTTCTGTGGCTTTTAATGATAAAGAAATACGCTCTAAACTCTTGGAGGTATTTAAAAGTGACAAGATTGCCATCATTGAAAGATATTTACCAGGGAATGATTACAGAATTGTAGTTTTAGATGGGGAAGTTATTTCAGCTTATGAACGTATTCCACTTTCAGTAATTGGTGATGGAAAAAGTTCTGTATTTTCACTTTTAAAACAAAAACAAAAAGACTTTATTTTAAATAAAAGAGATACTAGAATAGATTTTTCGGATAAAAGAATTAAAGATAAATTAAATAAACAGAATTTAAATTTTAAAAGTATTTTAGAAAAAGGGAAGCAGGTTTTTCTTTTGGATAATGCAAATTTATCTACCGGTGGGGATTCTGTGGATGTCACAAATACTATACATAAAGAATTTCAAAAAATTGCTGTAGAACTTACAAAAAAGATGGGACTTCGAATAGCAGGAGTGGATGTCATGGTTACAAAAGGTAATATTACTAAAAATCCTAAAGATTGTAGTTATTTTATTATTGAAATCAATGCTGCGCCGGGGCTGGATCATTATGTGACTACCGGAAAAGCCCAAAAAGAAATTGTTGAATCAATGTATTTAAAAGTTCTTAAAGCGCTTGGAAAAAAAGACTAAATTATTTAAAATTTTTCCACATCATGGATTCTTTTGGTAGTTTTTCTTTGTTTCCGTATTTAGCGCTAGCTTTTTTATTGTAAAGTCTTTCTACTTTTCCTTCCACAACATAATAAATAAGTTGAGCTATTGGCATTCCTGGATAGATACGAACTGGTTTTGAAGTTGATACTTCCATTGTCCAAAATCCACAAAATCCTACATCACCTTTACCAGCAGTGGCATGGATATCGATACCAAGTCGTCCGGTTGAAGATTTTCCTTCTAGAAATGGTACATGTTTATGAGTTTCTGTGTATTCTGTCGTAGTACAGAGATATAGTTTGTTTGGTTTTAAAATATAACCTGTTTCTGGGATTTCAAAATGCTTAATTTTGTTATGTTTTTTGGCATCAAGAGTTTTGTCTACATATTGTGCAAAGTATTTACTTAGATGCACATCATAAGAATTTCCTCCCATATTTTTTATATTAAAAGGTTTTATTGCAATACTTCCTTTTTTTATTTCTTCAAGAATTTTTTTATCGGATAAAATCATGTTGTAAGTTTCGCATAATTAATTATTTTGTCAATTTTATATATTCTGCAAATTCTATATCGTATTTATTTAATGCGTCTTTTTTATGTATTTCACTTTTCACTTTTTTCCATTTATTTTTATCTATTAGGGGGAAGAATATCTCAGCATCAGGAAAAGATGCGTCTACATGGGTGATATAGAGTTTGTCGGCTCTGTCTATAAATAATTTATAAATCATTCCTCCACCGATAATAAAATTTTCTTCGTCTTTTTTTGAAGTTTTTTCTAGAAGATTCATAAGTTCATCAACGGAATATACCACCTCGGCTCCTTCTTTTTTAAATGAATTGTCTTGAGTTATGATGATATTTCTGCGGTTTGGAAGTAGTCGGCCAATTTGTTTACCATCTTTATCTTTTGCTAAAGATTCAAAAGTTTTTTGCCCCATTATTACTGTGCGACCCTTTGTAGTCTCCTTAAAATGTTTCATATCAGCAGGTAAAGACCACAGAAGATCATTTTTTTTTCCAATTTCATTATTTTTACCAATTGCAACAATTATTGAAATCATAAATTATACAGCGATGGGGGCTTTTATTGCCTCATGAGGATTATAATCAATTAATTCAAAATCATCTATTGTAAAATCTTCTATTTTATTTTTATTAGGATTTATTTTCATTTCTGGTAATGGACGGATGTCGTTTCGGCGGGTGAGTTGAAGTTTTGCTTGTTCAATATGGTTTGAATATAAATGTACATCTCCTCCGGTCCAGACGAATTCTCCTGTTTCCAGTCCGCAGATTTGAGCAATAATCATTGTGAATAGGGAATATGAAGCAATATTAAAAGGAACACCTAGAAAAGTATCACAAGAACGTTGGTAAAGCTGGCAAGAAAGTTTACCATTTACGACATAAAACTGAAAAAGCAGATGACATGGGGGGAGTCCAGCTTTTGCCATTTCTTCCAAGTCCGCCACATTCCAAGCTGACACAATAATACGACGCGAATCAGGATTTTTCTTTATTTCTTCTATTACATTTGCGAGTTGGTCTATATGTTTTCCATTTGGTGCGGGCCAGTTTCTCCATTGATAACCATAAATAGGCCCCAAGTTGCCATATTCTTTCGCGAAATTTTTATCTGTTTTTATTTTTTCCACAAATTCTTGCATACCACTTTTCCATTCTGGAGAATTTATTTCTGGTATCTTGATTTTATTTCTAATTAAATACGCTTTGTATGGCCATTCGTCCCAAAGATGGACGTTGTTGTCTGCTAAATATTTTAGATTTGTATCGCCTCGCATAAACCAGATGAGTTCATGGATTAAAGATTTTATCGGCATTTTTTTAGTAGTAAGGAGAGGGAAGCCGTCAGCAAGATTAAAACGCATTTGATAGCCGAAAATGCTTTTTGTTCCTGTTCCTGTGCGGTCAGTTTTTACAGCGCCATTTTCCAGAATGTGTTCTAAGAGGTCTAGATATGATTCATCAGCGTGTTTACCATTTAGTTTACTTTGCATAATTTCATTATAGCTTTTTGATACAATTTTAAAACATTGACAAATTAATGATAAAATGCTATTCTTTAAACATCATTCTCATCTAATAAATTTTGGGAGTGACCCAAAATAAACAATAATAAGATGTATAAACAACATTCTACAACTCCAAAGAAATTTGGAGGTCATACTTCTACTTTTAAATCTAAATCTCATTTTGGAGCTCCTAAACCTACCCGCCGTTCTTTTGGTGGGTTGAATAATTCTCGCCCTCGTTTTGGACCTGCCCGCAATGCCAAGCATAGCTTTGCAGGCGGGGGTGGAAGACCAATACACAAAAAAAGATTTGGTGGTGGAAGAGGCGAGCGGATAGATTTTTCTCGTTTTATTAAAAAAAGCAACCAAAAAGACCACAGCGAAGAAAAGCCTTATGTTTCAAAACATACTTTTGCCGATTTTCCTTTCAATCCTCAACTTCATAAAAATATAAAAGGTGCTGGATTTATAGACCCGAGACCAATTCAAGACCAAGCAATACCTATAGTCCTAGCAGGACGAGACGTTTTTGGTATGGCAAATACTGGCACAGGTAAGACAGCGGCCTTTTTGCTTCCTTTGATTGAAAAAGTTGCTAAAACTAGAGGATTAAATAAAAGAGAAATGATTTTGATAATGGCTCCAACTCGTGAATTGGCACTACAAATAGAAAGTGATTTTAAAACTTTAGCTTTTGGTTTCGGAATGTTTTCTGTGGCTTGCGTGGGAGGATTGCCGATAATGAAACAGATCCGAGAAATAAAGCTCGGGGTTTCATTTGTCATCGGTACACCGGGACGTTTGCGAGATTTGATTGATAAAAAAGTTCTAGACTTGTCTACTTGTCACAGCGTAGTTTTGGACGAGGCAGACAGAATGTTAGATATGGGATTCAGAGATGAGATGGTTTACATAATCGGCAAAACCGCGAAAGAACGCCAGACCCTTTTCTTTTCTGCGACCCTTTCTCCAGATATAAAGAAATTAACAGAACATTATTTAAAAGATCCCGTTTTTATTTCCGTTGTTTCCGGAGAGACAGCAAAAAATATTGACCAAGATGTGATACGTTACAGAACCAAAGAAGAAAAATTAGAAAAATTGCACGAAGTTTTGAGAAAAGATGGCTCCGATAAAGTTCTCATTTTTCGCGAGATGAAACACAGTGTGGATACTTTAGCAAAAGAATTACATGCGTCAGGGTTTAAAGTGGGCGGAATTCACGGCGATAAGAGAAGTCGAGAACGCATCCGTATTCTTGAATCATTTAAAAAAGATCATATCAATATATTAATTGCGACAGATGTGGCAGCGAGAGGTCTCGATATTCCGGACGTTACGCATGTAATAAATTATGATGTACCACAAACTTATGATACTTATGTGCATCGTATCGGCCGAACTGGCCGTTCCGGTAAAAAGGGGAATGCTCTCACTTTCGTTCCGGCATAGTGGTATAATGGAGGCATGTCTCCATTTGAGTTTAAAAAAATAGAAATTCTGAAGCCAGAATTAATTTCTGACTATAGGTTAAAGCATAAATTACCTGAGGTGAATTCGAGCAAGACTAAAAAAATGGGACATATTGGTTGTGCTATTGAATACAAGAATGGAGCAGTAATTCAAGTCATTGATATTAAAAGCATGAAGGTCAATCCTGAAAATCCACCTGTGGCAATTAGTTGTCTGGGGTCAGGTGAAAATTCTCCAGGACAAAGAGCTAAGTAAAAAAACCTCACAATCAGACGACCGTCCTAATATGGTATACTTTATATATGCAAAAAAATTGGCAAGATGAAGCATCTTTTGGTGATTTTATTATTAGTCATTTGTTATCTTGTAGTTCTACGAGAATTCAAAAGAAAATACTTTTTGAATTAGTACGAAAAAGACGAATGTTGAATAGGCAGGTATTCAATAATAATTTATATAGACTTAAAAAGAAGGGAATGTTGGATTTTTCTAATAGAGATATTATTTTTAATAAAAATACTTTAAGACGAAATACTCTCTTTGCAAAGATACAAGCAAAACCGGCAGGGGATACAAAAGTTATGGTTTTGTTTGATATACCAGAAAAGAAAAGAAAGATTCGAAATTGGTTGCGTTTGCAGTTGAAACTGTGGGACTTTGAAATGTTACAGCAAAGTGTTTGGCTTGGAAAAGGCCCCTTGCCAAAAGATTTTACTATTCGCCTTGATTTACTTGGTGTTGGTAAGTGCGTGAAAATATTTAAAATTGAAAGTATAAAAGCGTAAAAATAAACACCACTTTCAGACGGCCGTCTGAAAGTGGTTTGGTGTGTTATTTAATAGGTTGAAAAGGGAAAAAGGGTAACATGTTGATTTTTGTATTAGTGTGAATAGAAAATATTTTAGTGTTAACTATTTAGATAAATAATTAATTATTCCTTTTCTTGCCAAGTATGTGCTAACGTCTACTTCATCCATTGAGATGTCTGAGACAATGTGTCTGGTTTCTATAAAATTTTTACACCATTTTCTGAATTCAGTGTCAGTAACTTCTTCCGGATCAAGTGCATTTAAAGTTTCAAACTTTTCTTCTCGTTTTACTCGAATCGGAAGTTAATTTTTTGTTTTATTAAATCTTTCAGGTTGTATAAAATTTATCATGCTTTGATTAGTCCGGCTTTGAGGAGGGTGACATAAGCGCCATTTTTCTTCATTGTGCGCATACCTTGGGTGGAGATTTTTATATTTATGAATTTATTTATCTCAGGCACAAAAATTCTCTTCTTCTGAAGATTTAGATGCTTACGGACTGTGCCAGTAGGGTTAAACTTTGTGGCACGGGTTCTATTGGAGTATCCGCCTCCGAGGAGTGAAGTCTTTTTTGTTATGGCACATGTTTTCATATTGATTACAAAATGCTATCATAAAATCCATATGGATGCAACCAATATGATATTTTATATAGCGATACTCGTGATGTCTATTGTGATTCACGAAGTTGCTCATGGTTTCATGGCAGAATATTTTGGTGACAAGACTGCGCGTTTTGCCGGTCGTTTGACTTTGAATCCTATCAAACATCTAGACCTTTTCGGTTCTATTATTTTGCCGATAGTTTTAGTTGTATCTCAATCTCCATTTTTACTCGGTTGGGCAAAACCAGTTCCTTACAATCCGGATAATTTGAGTAATAGAAAATGGGGGACTATGTGGGTCGCCGTGGCTGGTGTCTTGGCAAATTTTTCTTTGGCTCTTATTTTTGGAATCATTATTCGTTTTACATATGATATGGCTTTGCCTTCTGGTTTTTATTTTATAACTTCTGTAATTGTTGTAATAAATTTAGCTTTGGGTATATTTAATTTAATTCCCATTCCTCCGCTCGACGGTTCTAAAATACTTTTTTCTCTTTTGCCTGAGTCGGCTACAAATTTTATAAATACCTATGAGCAATATTCGCTCGTAATACTTCTCGTATTTATTGTTTTCTTTTCTAATTCTTTGTCGCCGATATTAGGGTCTCTTTTCAAACTTTTCACAGGATTATCTTTCTAACAGGTCTTGCCCGCACACTTAATAGCACGAAGTTGCTTTTGCAACGCACCCTTGGTGCATCGTGCTGTTAAGTGTGCGGGCTTGCGTTTTAGATATGTTTATAGTAAATTATGAGCTGAGTCTTCGGACTCTTTTATTTTAGTCTTATGCCAACAATCAATCAATTAATCAAGAAAAATAGAGTAAAAGCTCACCCGAAAGACAAGACGGTGGCTTTGACGCGTGGATTCAATGTCCTAAAAAACAGACCTGTATTTTTCTCTAGTCCTTTCAAAAGAGGTGTTTGCACCAAGGTTTCCACTACTACTCCTAAAAAGCCAAACTCCGCTCTCCGAAAGATTGCCCGTGTTCGTCTTACAAATGGTATGGAAGTTACTGCTTATATCCCAGGTGAAGGACACAATCTGCAAGAGCACTCAGTGGTGATGATTCGTGGAGGACGTGTGAAGGACTTGATCGGAGTAAGATATCACGTTGTTCGAGGAGTATTAGACACACAGGGAGTAGAAAAGAGGAGACAAGGACGATCCCTCTATGGAAACAAAAAGCCTAAAGAAGCAAAAGCGAAATAGTAAAAAGTTTATAAAGTTATAAAGTTCATAAAGTAATATGCGAAGAAAAGTTAAAAATCGAAATATAGTTGCCCCTGACTTCATCTACAATTCTACAAAATTGGAGAAGTTTATAAATTACATTATGTGGTCCGGAAAAAAGGAAACTGCCCGCAAGGTCATGTATGCCACTTTTGATGTGATCAAAGAAAAGACAGGCAATCCAAATCCTCTTGAGGTTTTTGATTTAGCTATGAGAAATGCCGGTCCTTCTACTGAAGTTCGTTCAAAGCGTATCGGAGGTGCAAACTATCAGATTCCTATCGAAGTCCGACCAGAAAGAAAGCTCGCTCTAGCTATGCGATGGATTCGTGATGCTGCACGAGGGGGAAAGGGGAAGCCAATGCATTTGAAACTTGCAGATGAATTAATTGCCGCTTCAAAGAACGAAGGTTCTGCTATTAAAAAGAAAGAAGATACGCACAAGATGGCCGAGGCAAACAAAGCTTTCGCCCATTTTGCTTGGTAGTAATATGAAAAATTTCTCTTTTCTTAGGGTTGTAGGAATTTTACTTATTATATTTTCTGTTCTCGTTGCGATAGTTTTTTATTTAATTTTTTTATCTGTTGGTGGTCTTACAGATGGTGTTTCAGAACATCCTTCATTTTTCTCATCGATTCCTTTCGCAATTCCTTTTTTTATGTTTGTGATTGGTGTATTTATTCTTATTATAAAAAAATATTTAAAATAATATATGGAACTAGATTATTTTAATTTTACATATTTACGCTATAGCGTATATATGTAATTTGATATATAATTAGCAAATGGCTTATTATAAAGGTATGCGGGTGAATGCTCTTGGCTTGCCAGTTTCAAAAGATAATACTAGAACTCGCATAAAAAAGAAAAATAGAAAGAGGAATTTTTATCATACGGCATTTTCTTCGCCGTTTAATGAGACTTCACCAAAAAATTTAATTTTAATGTATGACGTTATTGAAGAAAAAAAGAAGGAGAGGGATTGGTTTCGCCGACAATTGAAAAATTTTGATTATATAATGATTCAAAGGAGTGTCTGGGTTGGACCTTCGCCTTTACCGAAAGAATTTTTGGATTATGTAAAAGGGATTGGCTTGCAGGATCATCTAAAGACGTTTAAATTAGCCAAAGCTTATACTGGGGAAGGGAATAACATTTAGCTTTTTATCTCTTATTTACATATTTACGCTATCGCGCATATATGTCATTTTTATATCCATGTTTGACTTCATATATTTAGGGGAATATAGTTAAAGTATTAATATTTAACATTAAAAATTTATGTTTAATAAACTTAATATATTCGAAAGATTGACGGAGAAAGCTAGAATAGTTGATGCGGTAACTGCTCCAATTATAATTACTGGTTTAGCTTTAGTAGGCTTGTCTAATCATTTTGAAAAAGATAATACGCCAGATTTTGGTCCGAATGCTCCTGCTATAAAAATGACGAATTCTGGTGGAAAATTAATCTTAGAACAAAATGGTAAAAGTTATTCTTTGGAACTTAGTAAATTAAAACCTGAACAAATCGAAAAACTAGCAAAGCTAAATCCAGAGTTTGAAAGTTTTCTTAATAACGGTCCAATAAATGTAATAGACGTAAACAAAAAGAATTAACGAATAAAGTCTCCTAAAAACCACCTAAGAGTGGTTTTTAGTTTGCAAAAAATAGACAAACAATGTATATTGTTTGTAGCGCATTTGGCGCTTTTTTATTACTTAATTTAGTCAACTTAGATTTATGGAAAGAGATTATCCTTTAGAAAAAGTTAGAAATTTTGGAATTATCGCGCACATTGATGCGGGCAAGACGACCACGACAGAACGCGTGCTTTATTACACCGGAAAGAAACATAAAATCGGTGAAGTGCATGAAGGAGAAACCACCACTGACTGGATGGAACAAGAACGAGAACGCGGAATCACCATTACTTCTGCGGCAGTTACTTGTTTTTGGAATCCTACTTACGCTCCGACAGATAAGACAAAGAAACATCGTTTCAATATTATCGATACTCCAGGGCACATTGACTTTACCGTAGAGGTCAAGCGTTCTTTGCGTGTGCTCGACGGCGCCGTTGTTGTATTTGATGGCGTGGCTGGTGTAGAACCTCAATCAGAAACAAACTGGA
>Ga0156667_112_pt1 | contig 9963 bp, 7 predicted proteins | sample RifOxyC2_FD_111997 | JGI IMG/M metagenome (GOLD analysis project Ga0156667, IMG submission 111997) | Candidatus Nomurabacteria bacterium RIFOXYC2_FULL_36_19
GGGTCATGAATCATTCCGCTTTCAGAACGCTTTACTTTACGAACTTGTTTGGCCTGTTCTTCAATGCTCATATTTTTGTGAATAATTCCTATTCCGCCTTCTTGCGCCATCGCTATAGCCATCGATGCCTCTGTGACTGTGTCCATCGCCGCTGAGACAACTGGAACATTTAATTTAATGTTTCTCGTAAGAAGGGAAGTTATATCTACATCTCTAGGCAAAACCTCCGAATATTGAGGCACGAGTAAAATGTCATCATAAGTCAAACCTTCCTGAAAATTTTCTCCTCTTTTTGAAGCCATATTATATTTTTTATATTAGCATAGAAATAAGCAAAAATAAACTCAGTGTAAATAAGAAAGACCTTGCCGAGAAGCAAAGCTTCCACTTTTTTGTATTTTCGTATATCATAGCCATATGGATAAAATACAGATTCTTATAATAGATTACGGTTCACAATATACTCTCGTTATTGGCAGAACTTTACGCGAGCTTGGAGTGCGAAGCGTGATATTACCACCAAAAAAAGTTGATGCATGGCTAAAAAATAATACTCCAAAAGCAGTAATTCTTTCAGGCAGTAATTGGAGTGTGCATAATGAAGGCGCGCCAGAACTTCCAAAATCTTTAGATATCACCGGAGGAAAATATTTTATACTAGGAGTTTGTTATGGTATGCAACTTCTCGCATATAAACTTGGAGGCAAAGTAGACAGACCACTTCTTCATCGCGAATATGGACCAGCTATGGTAAATGTAAACACAAAACATCCACTTTTTAATGGAGTCAAAGCAAAAACAAAAGTCTGGGCGAGCCATGGCGACACAGTGACGAAACTTCCTAAAGGATTTACTTCAATTGCCACCTCTGGTGGTATTGCATCTATGAGTAATAAAGACAACCGTGTTCTCGGAATTCAATTCCACCCAGAAGTTACAGACACAAAAGAAGGCAAAAAAATACTTCAAAACTTTTTAGATATTTCCGGCTGTAAAAAAGACTGGAACCCGCTAGATTTAATTCGTGAAATACAAAAAGAAGTTTTAGGTATCGTTAAAAAAGCAAACAAGCAAAATGTAATCTTGGGCGTTTCTGGCGGAGTAGACTCTACCACACTCGTTGCCATCCTCGCCCCAGTCTTGAAAGACAAACTTATTTGCGTGGCGATAGACACAGGCGGACTGCGAGCAAATGAAATCACAGAATTAAGAGAAAATACAGCATATGCTCTTTCGCAAGGACAGTCCTTGCGAAAAAAAGATATTAAGAACTTTAAAATAATAGATGCTAGTAATGAATTTATTAAAAATATTGGCACTACAATAGATGGAGAAGAAAAACGCGCAAAATTCCGCTCTGTCTATAAAAAAATATTTGAAGAACAAATAAAAAAATACAATGCAGGATTTATCGTGCAAGGAACCCTAGCAACAGATATTATTGAAAGCGGAAAAGCTGGCGAATCTGCAATGATTAAAACTCATCACAACGTCGGACTTGATTGGGAAGTAGACGATTTGCATCCTCTACGTAATTTATTTAAATATGAAGTTCGCGAACTCGCCAGAGCACTCAAACTGCCATCCGCTGTATATGAACGCAATCCTTTCCCTGGACCAGGCTTATTCTTGCGAGTCGTTGGCACCCCTGTTTCAAAAGAAAATATTGAACTCGTGCGAGAAGCAGATAAAACTGTCCGAGATATTATTAAAAAAAATAAAATTGAAAAAGAAATTTCTCAAGTCATCATCGCGCTTCTCGGCATCAATTCCGTTGGGGTAAAAGGGGATGAACGAGTTTACGGTCACTCACTCGCTGTTCGTGCTGTGCAAACGGTGGATTTTATGACAGCTAAAGGATATTATTTTTCACAAAATATTATGGACGAAATAACTAGCGCGCTGACAAAACACAAAGACATAGTGCGTATTTTCTTTGATATGACTCCAAAACCCCCAGCAACAACCGAGTTTGAGTAATTTGTCTTTTTTAGAATTAAGAGTATTATACAAAACGAATCTTTGAACAATTACGAAAGGAAAAACATGAGCGTATTGCTCTTTTATGGTAATATTACAATACTGATAGTTGGACTTTCTCTTGTAATTACTGGTTACTGTATGAAGAAATGTAACGGAACATGGAAGGGAAGCTACTTGAGATTTGAGTCCCTTGCACACAATATTATTGGGGTCGGATTAGCACTTTTAATTCTTGGAGGAATAATCTTTTGCAAAACACCCCACTAGTAAAAAAACTATCGTCAGAGAATTCAACTCTGAAAAAAGTCCAGCACATCCGAAAGGAGGAAAAAGTAGCTGGACTTTTTCGTCTAAATATGGCAGTATGGTGATGGAGTAATTTGAACTAATAAGCTAGACCAGCTTACAACAAAAGCAGTGGAGACTGTAGGTCAAAAAACTGTCGAGTGACACAACACATCTTTGACCAAAAGAAACGCCACTCCACAGGGAGATCGCGTGGTCAAAAGCAGTAGAAAGACAAGGAGAGAAACATGAAGCCAAAATTCGAACACGGCCCCGGGCCGCTTTTCGCGTTAATCATCATCATCATCTGCATGGTTCGGTGGTGGTTTGTCTGCGATTCTTGGTGGGCCTTCATCGCAGGATTCATCGGATTATGGGCAATGAGTGGAGCCATCGCCTTCTGCTGTGGCATGTCCACGAAGGAAGGAGCAAAGAAGATGACAAAAGGCCCACCATCGTTGCCTTGGTCTTGTGTGCTGTTTATGGTGGGAGGTCTGCTGACGTTACTCCTTACAGCCTTTCATACGGTTGAGGAAGAACAGCCACCCATCATTGATCAGCAAAACAACTGGAGCTAAATGCTCCGAATCAACTTGGCTTGAGGGAGCCCTCGCAAGAGGGCTCCCTAGCCGGAAATTAAGAATCAAAAGCCGTTTGGGCTTTTCGAGAGAAAAGTCTTACGGCTTTTTAATTTTGTCTACTATCTCGAACATATGTAAAAGTTAGTAGACAATTTGAGTAAAAGAAACATTATGCTAGAATGCTTTTGTAATGAAAAAGATTAACTCGGCATTAGTTTCAGTTTTTAATAAAGACGGACTTGATGAAATTATCAAGTTGCTTCATAAACATAAAATAAAAATAATTTCTACCGGCGGAACGGCAGAATTTATCCGTAAAATGAAAATTCCTGTAACAGAAGTGGAAACAATCACAAATTTCCCCGCAGTTTTTGGAGGAAGAGTAAAAACTCTTCAACCGCAAATTTTTGGCGGTATTTTAAATCGCCGAGATAATGTGGAAGACCAAAAAGAAAAAGCTAAACACAAAATAGAAGACATTGATTTAGTGATTGTGGACCTTTATCCATTTGAGGAAACTTTAGCGAAAGGTGGCACAGAGGCCCCGACGCCTGAAGGGATCGGGGTCCCGACCGAAAGCGTCGGGAAAGAAATTATAGAAAAGATAGACATTGGTGGAGTTGCCCTCATTCGCGCAGCAGCGAAGAATTTTAATGATGTAGTAATTATTCCTTCTAAACATCAATATCAAGAATTAACTAATATATTAAAAAACGGCGACGAAACAACCCTAGAAGAACGCAAGAAATTTGCCGGCAATGCATTTGAAGTGACGAGCACATATGACAATGCTATTCGCGGATATTTTCAAGGCACAAAACTTCGTTATGGAGAAAATCCGCACCAGAAAGGTGAATTCATCGGCAATCTTGAGGAAAGCTTTACCCAACTTCATGGAAAAGAACTTTCTTATAACAATTTTATAGACACAGAAGCTGCAATATTGACGGTAAGTGATTTTAAAGACCCAGCTTTTGCAATTATTAAACACATGAATGCTTGCGGATTGGCAGTCAGAAGTGAAGGGCACCTATTTGAAGCATATCAAGCTGCCTATAATGCAGACCCGCTTTCAGCTTTTGGAGGAATCCTCGCATCAAATAGGAAAATAGAAAAAGATATTGCCGAGCTTATCAAAAAGCAAAAACTTTTCATAGAAGTAATCATTGCGCCAGACTTTTCAAAAGAAGCATTAGACATATTGAAAGAGAAAAAAGATTGCCGAATTTTAGTGTGGAAAAATCCGAAACTTCCATTAAAACAAAATCGAACTTGTTTCACTGGAATACTTTCACAAGACAGAGACACTCACATAGAAACTGAAGCAGATTTAAAAGTGACATCAAAAAGAAAGCCTACAGAAAAAGAAATCAAAGATTTATTAATAGCCTCAATAGCCACAAAACATTTAAAATCAAATTCTGTTGCCTTAGTAAAAGACGGCACACTCCTTGCTATGGGTTGCGGGCAGACTTCACGTATTGATGCCTTGAAACAAGCGATAGATAAAGCAGGGAAGTTTGGATTCTCACTCAAAGGCGCTGTGCTTTCCTCAGAAGCATTCTTCCCATTTCCTGATTGCATAGAAGAGGCTGCAAAAGTGGGCGTGAGCGCTGTGATTCATCCTGGAGGCTCAAAGAACGATCAAACATCTATAGATATGGCAGATAAATTTAATATGGCGATGGTGACTACTGGATTTAGACATTTTAAACACTAATTTTTGATGGGGTTGTAAAATTTAATATTTATGGTATTATATGAAACGAAACGAGTCGTTTTGTTCGTTCTTTGAAATGACTCAAAAACCAATCGCAACGAAGGAGACGAATGAAGAAACTCATCAAACCCTGGGAATTAACCAGGGTTAGAAAATTGCATCTAAGTGCCGCTAACTTATGTGTAGCGAGATGCCCCAGACCCAAACCCTTAACCTGGGAAGAGCAAAGGATTCACAACTTGCTCGTCGGCGACCCGAAACCAGATGTTGTGAACAGACTTCGGAGAAAACCAAAGCGTAGTCGCACAAAGAGGCATCCGCCGGCTCCAGTGCCCTATGTCTGGAAAGGAGAACTCTGATGGCTAAACCTCGGAAACGTCACAAGAAGAAAAAGCCTTGGTCCTTCCAACCCTGGCACTTCAATAAAAAACCGGAGAAAACCCCAGCACAGAACATAAGCCGTAGCCCTGCCGATCGTAGTGAAGTTGGATGTTATGGTTAGCACAAGGCTAACCCCCGCGCGCTAGTAAAAGGCGCGGGTATTGGAAAAGAGTCATTTATATATAAATTTGCGAACCGCGAGGTTCGTCAGACCTCGTAGAAGTTCGCTTCTCACGAGGTCTTTTCTTTTGTTTATAAAATGATAAGATAAAATTACTACCTGTCCCGTTAGAAATTCACAAAACGAGACATAATAAATAGACATTATTAATTAAAATTTTTAATGGGATGAAAAATACAAAAGTGGGCATAGTGATGGGTTCGGATTCAGATTTAGAGGTGATGGCAGAAGCGGCAAAAATACTCGAAGAATTTGATATATCTTATGAAATTACAGTGGCTTCAGCACATCGTTCGCCAGAAATTGTCCATCAATATGTAGAAAATACCAAAAAGTGTGGAATAAAAATCATCATTGCCGGCGCTGGTGGAGCAGCGCATTTAGCTGGAGTTATTGCATCACTTACAACTTTACCAGTTATCGGCATACCTATAAAAACAAAATCTTTGTATGGGCTTGATTCTCTACTTTCTACTGTGGGAATGCCCCCCGGAGTGCCAGTAGCAACTGTCGGAATAAATGCAGGTAAAAATGCCGGACTTTTAGCTTTGCAGATGCTTGCGATAAATGATAAAAATTTAGAGAATAAAATGGATTCTTACAAAAAAAAGATGAGTGAAGAAATAAAAATAAAAGGCGAAAAACTTTCAAAAAATGGTTATAAAAAATATCTTGAAAATAAATAAATGCAAAAATTGTCTTATAAAAATTCTGGAGTAAATATAGACATTGCCAATAACACAAAAAGTGAAATGGCAAAAATTTTAGAGACACAAAATAAAAGAGTATTAAATAAAGTTGGAGCTTTCGCTACCTTATTTGACGGTAGTTTTCCAGAATATAAACATCCTGTATTGGTTTTTAAAACAGAAGAACCGGGTTCAAAACAAAAATTGGCATTGGAAAATGACAGCGTAGAGACTATCTGCTACGACCTTATAAATCACTTGATCAATGACGCTATTGTAATGGGCGCAAAACCTTTATCTGTCCAAGACTGCATCGTATGCGGAAAATTAGAAAAAAGTGTTATTTTGAGAATAGTAAAAGCTTTGAGCAGCGCTTGCGCAGAAAATGGCTGTATTTTGACCGGTGGCGAGACTTCCGAGCAACCAGGGGTCGTAGAAAATGGAACATATATACTGACAGCGAGCATCGTCGGTGTAGTAGAAAAAGAGCTCATTATAGATGGTTCAAAAATTAAAGAAGGGGATGTAGTGCTAGCTTTGGCCTCAAATGGAATCCACACAAATGGAACTTCTTTAGTAAGAAAAATAATGGAACAAAAACCAGAAATATTAAAGAAAAAAATAGATGGAAAAACTTTTATTGAAAGTATTTTGACGCCCCACAAATGCTATTACAATAGTTTAAAAGATTTATTTGCTGGCAAAAGTGGATTAATTGGCTTAGCGCACATAACAGGTGGCGGAATAGAAGAAAATCTAAACAGGATATTGCCTTCCAATTTAAATGCTATGATTGATATAAATAAGATAAAAATCTTGCCAATCTTTAAAATTTTGAAAAAATTCGGAAATCTAGCAGATGAAGACATGCTTCGAACATTCAATATGGGAGTAGGCATCACAGCTGTCGTCAAAAAAGATTCTGTCGAAAAAATAAAAAAACATTTAAACAAAATGAGTATAGATGCTTATGAAATAGGAGAAATTATCAAAGGTAAAAAGGAAGTTGATTTTAAAGGAAAATTGAATTGGTAATTATAAATAATTTTTTAAATAAAATGGAAATAGAAAAAATAAAAGAACATATAGACGATGTTTTGATCGAAACAGATTTTAAAAATCTTGGCGACAGAAAAATCGGAAAAGTTCGAGATGTCTATACTGCAAAAAATCATGTTGTTCTAATTTCTACCGACAGACATTCTTCTTTTGACAGAAATATTGCATTTATACCATTTAAAGGGGAAATTCTGAATCAAATTAGTTTATTCTGGTTTGATCAAACCAAAGACATAATACAAAATCACATCCTAAATACTCCTGATCCAAACGTCGTGGTGGTAAAAAAATGCAAACCGCTTCCGATTGAGTGCGTAATGCGCGGATATATTACCGGTGTGACGGGAACTTCACTTTGGACTCTGTATAAAGAAGGAAAACGGGATTTTGGTGATTTTAAATTACCGGACGAAATGAAAAAGAATCAAAAATTGTCTGAACCAATTTTTACGCCTACCACAAAATCCGACGAGCATGACAGGCCGGTGTCCTTAAAAGAAATAGTCGGTGAGGGTTTGCTTTCAAAAGAAATGACAGAAGAAGTGGCAAAGACCGCAAAGGCCTTGTTTAAAAGAGGGCAGGAGATTGCTGCAAAACATGGATTGATATTAGTAGACACAAAATACGAATTCGGTATTGATGAAAACGGCAAGCTCACCTTGATAGATGAAATACATACACCGGATTCTTCGCGATATTGGAAAAAAGCAACCTATGAAGAGAGATTTAATAAAGGAGAAGAGCCGGAATATTTTGATAAAGAATTTTTACGTTTATGGTTTAAAGAAAATTGCGATCCCTATAAAGACAAAGTACTTCCAAAAGCTCCAGCAGAGCTAGTGGCCGAGCTTTCCCGCAGATATATTGAAATTTATGAGACGATTACTGGCAAGCCATTTAACCATGATTTTTCCAAGCCGATATTGGAAAGAATTACAAATAATGTTTCTAAGATAAAATAATAATGAATAATCACGCTATAAATCCTCTCGATGGAAGATATTTTGACAAGACTCGCACACTAGCGCCGTTTTTTTCCGAACAAGCTCTGATGAAATACCGAGTAATGATGGAGGTAGAGTATTTAATTGCTCTTTCAGCTTTACACAAGACGGCTTTACGTAAATTTACTCTTAATGAAGAAAAAATCATCAGAAATCTTTATGAAAATTTTAATGATGCCTCTTATAAAGAAATAAAAGAAGAGGAAGCTGTCACAAATCACGACGTAAAAGCTGTAGAATATTTTATAAAAGAAAAACTTTCAAAAACATCACTAAAAGATTGCATTGAGTGGGTTCATTTCGGACTAACATCAGAAGATACAAACAATATTTCTTATGCACTTATATTATCTGATTCTTTAGAGAAAGAAATAATACCTATAATTTCAAAAATAATATCGGAATTAAATACTTTTGCAAAAAAATATAAAGATTTACCGATGCTTGCTCGCACCCACGGACAATCAGCCAGTCCTACAACTTTCGGTAAAGAATTTAAAGTATTTGAGGAAAGATTAAAATCTCAATTATCCCAATTAAAAAACCAAAAAATATCAGCCAAAATAAACGGAGCCACAGGAAATTATAATGCCCTAAACATCGCATATCCAAAAATTGATTGGACAAACTTCTCTAAAAATTTTATTAACAGCTTTAATAAAATTAGAACTTCAAAACTAGCTCCGAATCTAATTACAACTCAAATAGAACCACATGACAGCTATATTGAACTTTTTGATACTTTAAAACGCATAAATTATATAATGATTGATTTTAATCAAGATATTTGGCGTTATATCAGTGACGGCTGGGTTGACCAAAAGACAAAAGAAGGGGAGATTGGTTCTTCCACTATGCCACACAAAATAAATCCGATTGATTTTGAAAACAGTGAAGGAAATTTAGGCCTAGCAAATGCTTTATTTGAATTTTATGCGCGAAAACTACCTATTTCCAGACTTCAACGCGATCTTTCAGACTCTACGGTACAGCGTAGTTTTGGGACAGCTTTTGGACATTCTTATTTAGCTTATATTTCACTTCTAAAAGGATTAAGTAAAATTACAGTCAATGAAATAAAAATAAAAGAAGATTTGATGGCTCATCCAGAAGTAATCACTGAAGCCATCCAAACTATTTTACGACGTGAGGGTATAAAAATGCCTTATGAAAAATTAAAAACATTAGCTCGTGGCAAAGTTTTAACTCTCAAAGATATTCATGAATTTATTAATACTTTAGAAGTTTCTGAAAAAATAAAAAAAGAACTATTGAAAATAACTCCGGAGAATTATATAGGCCTAGCAGTAAAACTCGCTTCAAAATGATATGATGTCTAAAAAAATTCTAATAATTTTATTCTTAATACTTTGTACGATACCTATAAAAACCTATTCTCAAAGCTTTTCTAAGGCTGGTTTTATCCCTGGAAATATATGGTATTCTCCAGACCCATTTGAAGAAAAAGATATAATAAAAATACATACTATAGTTTTCAATCCAGAAGACAAACAATTTTTAGGTGATGTAATTTTTTTTGACAATGATGTTTTCTTGGATAAAAAGTCTTTTTCTGTTCAAGCAAAAGAAATAAAAGAAGTTGAAATAAGCTGGACTGTAACTGCCGGAAAACATAAAATTTTTGCTAAAATTGAAAATGCTAAATTATTATTACCAAATGGAAAATTTGAAGAGATTTATATTGCTCAAAACAAAACAGAAGAAAATATTCGTGAAGTGGAAAAAAAGATAATTCTAAAAACTATAAATTTAGATCCTTATTCAATAATAGACAATATCAGCACAACCAGTTCTGAATCAATAAAAAATATTAAAAACACCATAAAAGAAAACACACCGAGTTTTATAGTCGAACCCGCAACTTTGACTGCTAATGTTATTGAAACAATTCGCTCAGATATAAGCAATATTTCTAAAGTAAAAAAAGAAACAATTCAAAATGAAATCAAAGCTATAAATATCACCAATCAAAAAAATAATACAGAGAAAGAAAATAAATTTATAAAACCTTTAAAGTATCTAGAACTTTTCTTTTTTACTTTATTATCTTATATTTTTA
>Ga0156667_128_pt1 | contig 7443 bp, 10 predicted proteins | sample RifOxyC2_FD_111997 | JGI IMG/M metagenome (GOLD analysis project Ga0156667, IMG submission 111997) | Candidatus Nomurabacteria bacterium RIFOXYC2_FULL_36_19
GCGCAATATTTAAAAAAGATGGACTAGATTTAAAAAAAGTAGAGGCACACAAGAAAAAAACAGGTGGCTTGAAAAATTTTGAAGATGCAAAAAATATCACAAATGAAGAATTGCTGGAACTCCCCTGCGACCTACTAGTCCCAGCTGCTTTTGAAAATGTCATTACAGACGCTAATGCAAGTAAAATAAAAGCAAAAGCAATTTTAGAACTTGCCAACGGCCCCTTAACACCAGAAGCAGATGAAATTTTATTTAAAAATAATATACCCATAATACCGGACATATTGGCAAACTCTGGAGGTGTCACTGTATCTTATTTTGAGTGGGAACAAAACCTAAAACAAGAACATTGGACGGAAAAAGAAGTTTTCAAAAAACTAAAACAAAAGATGGAAAAAGCCTCTAAAGAAATGTTGGAAAAAGCCAAAGAATATAAAACATCTCTGCGTATGGGCGCTTTCATCTTGGCGCTTGAAAGGATTCAACAAAAAATGCTATAAATAAGCTATGTCACTTGCGCGTTTAGCTCAGTGGTAGAGCGACTTTTTGACGTAAAGTAGGCCGGGGGTTCAATCCCCTCAACGCGCACATGAAAATTTTGAGCATTGAGACAAGTTGTGACGACACAGCAATAAGTATACTAGAAGTAAAAGGAGGCGCCACAAACGCTTCTTTTAAGGTATTGGCAAATAACTCAAATTCCCAAATACAAATCCATATCCCCTACGGCGGAGTATACCCAATACTTGCAAAACGTGAACATAAAAAGAATTTGCCGATTATTCTTGAAGCGAGTTTGAAGCAAGCAAAATTGCTAAAGAAAAAAAAGCCTGTGGACGCAATCATTGTAACTTATGGCCCAGGTTTGGAAATGTGCCTTTGGGAAGGTATTTCATTTGCGCAAGATTTGGCGAAAAAATGGAAAGTACCTTTGATTCCTGTAAACCATATGGAGGGACATGTACTTTCTGTATTTGGAAAAAATAAAGGAACATTTAAAATTCCTAAAATTAAAACTCCCATACTTACCCTGCTCGTTTCTGGTGGACATACACAACTCGTAGTTTCAAATAAATTTATGCAATATGAAATAATCGGCGAAACGCTAGACGACGCTGTCGGCGAAGCTTTTGATAAAGTAGCTAGAATGCTAGACCTTCCCTACCCTGGCGGTCCACAGATTTCAAAATTAGCGGAAGAAGAAAGAGCGAAGGAAAAACAATATTTTCTGGGTATCTCGCAGGCTGACGGGCCGAGAGGCAGCGCTGTGCGAGCACGCACAGACAGCGACCCAGAAAAAATTGGTTTTTCCTTCTCTCTTCCCCGCCCCATGCTTCACAGCAAAAATTTTGATTTTTCATATGCCGGATTAAAAACTGCTGTTTTATATTTAATTAGAGATTTGGGAGGAATTAAAAAAATAGATCAAGCAACAAAAGCACAAATTGCACTAGAATTTGAAAACGCAGCAATTGAGTGTTTATTTTACAAAACAGCTAAAGCCATAGAAACATATAAAATAAAAACTCTCATAGTCGCCGGCGGAGTCGCTTGCAATACGCATCTACAAAGAGAGATGAAAAAAGTTGCTAGGCAAGACCTCACAACTAAAAAAACTTGCCCCGGCCAGCTCGGCGGGGTAAAAATATATTTTCCACCAAAAGGCCTTGCTGGTGATAACGCCCTTATGATAGGCATCGCAGGATACTTGAATTACATAAAAAATAGGAAAAAAGTTCCAAAGCCGGCTACCATAAAAGCAACTGGCAATCTAAGGCTTTAACCTCGCCAAAGGACGGGCGGGTATGATATTATTTGAATATGCATCCCGTTAGAGATAACGCGATACATAGCTCAGATATTTAATATGATAATAAGTAAAAAATTATGAAAATCTCTAACGGGATGAATGAAAAGCTGAAGAAGCCATATAACCCGAAAGAAACAGAAGATAGAATTTACAAGCTATGGGAAGATAGCGGTTTTTTTAATCCAGATAACAATACTGACCCAAATGCAAAACCTTTTACGCTTATAATGCCCCCTACTAATGCCAACGGTTCTTTGCACGCCGGACACGGTCTGGTTATGACCATTGAAGACATAATAGTCCGTTATAAAAGAATGCAAGGGTTTAAGACACTTTGGCTACCCGGACTTGATCACGCCGGTTTTGAAACACAGGTGGTATATGAAAAAAAATTGGAAAAAGAAGGAAGAACAAGGTTTGGCATGGATCCAAAAGAATTGTATAAAGAAATTCTTGATTTTACTCTTAATAATTCAAAAAATATAAAATCTCAAATAAAAAAGATGGGGGCTTCTTGTGATTGGTCACGTGAAAAATTCACCTTAGATGATGATGTAATCAAGACGGTGCACCAGACTTTTAAAAGGATGTATGATGACAACTTAATTTATCGAGGAAACAGAATTGTATCTTGGTGTCCAAAACATCAAACATCTTTTTCAGATCTGGAAATCAAAGATGAAGAACGCACTGATAGTTTTTATTATTTAAAATATGGACCCTTTACCATTGCCACATCCAGACCGGAGACAAAATTCGGCGACAAGTATGTTGTCATGCATCCGAAAGATAAACGCTATAAAGACTATACTGATGGGCAAAAAATAAAATTGGAATGGATAAATGGACCCATTGAAGCAACAATTATAAAAGACGAAGCAATCGATATGGAATTTGGCACAGGCGTGATGACTATCACACCTTGGCATGACGTAACAGATTTTGAAATTGCCGAGAGACATAAATTGGAAAAAGAACAAATTATTGATGAGAATGGAAAGCTTTTGCCGATTGCCGGAGAATTCACGGGTCAACATATTAAAAAAGCCAGACCTTTAATTATTGAAAAACTTCAAAAAAAAGGTTTAGTGGAAAAAATCGATGATAACTATAAACACATAGTCCGAACATGCTATAAATGTGGAACAGTAATTGAACCACAAATAAAAAGTCAGTGGTTTATAAAAATGAAACCATTGGCTGAAAAAGCTCTGGAAAAAATCAACAATGGGGAAATAATATATCTTCCCGAGCATTATAAAAAAATAACAGTTCACTGGTTAGAGAACATTATGGACTGGAATATTTCAAGGCAAATTGTCTGGGGTATTCCCATTCCTGCAAAAATATGTGAAAAATGCGGGCATGGTATCGTAGATTTAGAAAATAAAATAACTAAATGCGATAAATGTGGTGATAAAGTCATACAAGATAATGATACTTTTGATACTTGGTTTTCTTCTGGGCAATGGCCTTATATCACTTTGGGATATCCCGACTCAAAAGATTTTAAAACATTTTACCCCACGGATGTTATGGAAACTGCAGGAGAAATAATATTCTTTTGGGTTTCTCGCATGATTATGTTGGGACTATACGTAACAGGACAAATACCATTTAAGACTGTTTATTTGCACGGACTCGTTCTCGATGCAAAAGGGATTAAAATGAGCAAAAGCAAGGGAAATGTCATTGATCCCCTAACTTTAACAGAAAAATACGGCACAGATGCTTTTAGAATAGGAATGGTTGTAGGCAATACGCCTGGAACATCACTTGCCTTGGCTGAAGACAGGATTAGAGGTTATAAAAATTTCGCAAATAAGATATGGAACGCTACACGTTTTGTGCTGGATAATACGAAAGATTTTATAATTCCAGAAAATCCGGTTTATGACGAAGAAGATAAGAAATCAGACGAAGAATTAAAAATGCTAATTAAAGAAATTACAAAAGAAATGGATGAATATAAATTCTATATCGTTGCTGAAAAACTTTATCATTATTTTTGGCATACCTTCGCAGATATCATTATCGAACGATCAAAGAAAAAAATCCTAGAAAATAAAAATACTGACTCTGCAAAAACATTACTTTACACACATCTGACTACCCTGCTAAAAACCCTTCACCCATTCATGCCTTTCGTCACCGAAGAAATATGGTCTATTATACCAAGACAAGACAAACAATTATTAATGGTGGAAAAGTGGCCAAAATAAAATGACAAGTGATCCAAAAATTTTAAGTTTGGCATTTTTAGGAGGAATTATTCCAGCTCTTTTATGGTTGTGGTTCTGGCTCAAAGAAGAAGAAAATAAACCTGAACCAAAAAGTCTTCTCACTATAGTTTTTATCATGGGTATGATTGCTGTAATATGCGTTCTTCCAATTCAGAAATTTATCCAAGCCCAAATAATCTCTCCTGATTGGCAACTTATCCTCTGGGTATGTGCAGAAGAAATAATAAAATATATAGTTGTATTGATTGTTCTTTATAAAACAAACCATATAGAAGAACCAATAGACTGGCCTATTTATATGATAACCGCAGCCCTAGGCTTTGCCGCTCTTGAAAACACTTTATTCTTAATAAAGCCCCTCACTTTGGGCCAAGACGTAGTCGGTTTAATGACCAGCCAGCTTAGATTCCTAGGATCTACCCTACTCCACACTGTTTCCAGCGGAATTTTAGGTATTGCACTAGGTATTTCTCTACACCTTAAAGGATTAGAAAAGAAAATGTATCTTTTTATCGGCCTTACACTTGCTATCGCCTTGCATAGTACCTTTAATTTTTTTATAATAAAGGTGAAGGTTGGTGATGGAAGTTATTTTTTAGAAATATTAAAAATTTTTGGTTTTCTATGGGTCGTCACTATTATTGTAATGTTACTTTATGAAAAAGTAAGAAGAATGAATTAAAACTATGGATCCCGTTAGAAATCTACAGAACGGGAAAATTTATTAAAATAACAAACATCTACTGTTTTTATGTATAAAATATATATGTACGAATGGTATGATTTCTAAACGGGATGGATAAAAAAAGAAGTTTTTGGGAGAGATTAACTGGGAGTGTAAATGTAGAAGAAGAATACGAAGAAACAAAAAAGAACGGAAGTAAAAATAACAAGGATAAAAAGGATAATAACTGGATAGAAGAAGAAAATGAAGAAGCAGAATTAGCTGTGGATGTATATCAAAATCCTACTGAAATTATCGTGCAGACAATGGTTGCCGGAGTAAAACCAGAAGATTTAGAATTATCCATTGCTCGCGACATGATAACTATCAAAGGCCACCGCGAAGAAAGTAGAACCATAGACGAAGATAATTATTTCTCAAAAGAACTCTACTGGGGTAGATTTTCCCGTACTATTTCCCTACCAGCCGAAGTAGAACCAGAAGAAGTAGATGCTACAGAACGTCACGGACTCCTCACAATCAAAATCAAAAAGGTAGACAAGGAAAAGAAAAATAACGTAAAGATTAAATCTGTCTAATTATGGGGTGCCGAGGGGCAGAATCGGACTGCCGACCTATCGCTCTTCAGGCGAAAGCTCTACCACTGAGCTACCTCGGCTTACAACAAACTAACCTATTCATAATACTAAAAAATACAGTTTTTGCAATAGTTTTTTGATAGAGCAAATTATGCTATACTAGATATAATGAGAATCTGTAAATTATGTCATCACGAATTTAAAAACTACCAAAGTAGATGCATTGCTAGATGTGGTTCTTGTAATACTAAAATAAGAAGATTTCGCGCAAAAGCGGCCGCGATTGAATTTTTGGGAGGAAAATGTGAAAAATGTGGGTGGAAAGGAAATCAGGCGACGCTTCAATTTCACCATTTAAAAGGAAAAGATTTTACTATTGGGAATGTGGCAAATAAAAGTTGGGATTCTATAAAGAAAGAAATGCAAAAATGTGTCCTGCTATGCGCAAACTGCCATATGATTGAACATAGCACAAAAGATGGGGATCTATTTCTAAAAGAAGCTTTAAATTATAAAGGTAGAACACTAAAATTTTAAGATAAAAACTACCCAGACATTTATCGTATACTTAAATTTACTTCTTAAAACTTTGAATTATTTTATTAACATCATTCAAATTACTCTGCGCTCCGCTATATACATTCACCATCTGGTCAACATATGGCTGAATAAAATAATACGCGCCCACAGCAGAACCAATAATTAATATCCAATAGATGGCTCTAAAAAAACTCGCCCAACGAGCAGAGCGCCTCATAGAATGCAACATCTTGTTGTTTTCTTCTCCCAAGCTTACGCTCCTTTCTAAAAGTCTTTTTTCTTCTGGTGACATAAGTAAATACTAGCAAAAATAAATAAAAAAATCAAAACTTTGTGTCCTCGCCGGGAGTCGAACCTGGATCAGCTCGTTAGGAGTGAGCCGTTCTATCCATTGAACTACGAGGACAATACTTACAAGACTATACCATACTCAAGACAAACTTCGTTAATAATAGAAAGAACTAATTTTAATAAATTTCCAGACTTTTTTACATCAATTCTACACATACCATATTTTGTTTTTCCACTTTTTCCACCATCATTAAGACGAATAATAAATTTTGATTTAGGAAACTTTGTTATTTTAGACCAATAACTCAAACATACTTTTCTATTCATTCCAGTATATATTCTCATAACAGGAGTTATTTTATCATTTGATACACCAATTATATTTCTTAATATATTCAACCATAAAACAATCATGCGCCCGTCAGAATTTATAAACTGAAATGCCTTTTTTGTTCCCTCTGCCCAATACAACATAGCAAATATTAATATAGATTCTCTATCATCACTCTTAAGTAAATTTATAGATCTAACCTTTGCTTCAATTAGTTTCAATTCTTTACGTTTTTTACTACCTCCTTGTCTTGATTTTATTAAAGATAAAAATTTAGATGATACTTTAACTTTATGAATATGATGCCAAACAGTTGTTTTTGGAATTTGTAACTTAGTCACTAAATCGTTTATACTGTAACCTTTTTGTCGTAATAACTTTAACTTCTTTATCTTTTCTTTTGTGTGTATTCTCATACTGACATTATAACACAGCATTAGATATAACAAAATATTAAAATAAGGAATCTATTAGTTCTATTAAAGTCCAAGAAGTTGAACTATTTTAGGTTTGTTAAAACCAACAACAAATTCATCACCAATGACAATAACTGGCACACCCATCTGCCCACTTTTTGCCACCATTTCTTTCCTTTTTTCAAGATCACTTGCTACATTGTATTCAGTAAAAGCTACACCTTTTTCCTTAAAAAAATCTTTTGCCATATGACAGAAATGACAGGTCGGAGTTGAATAAATTGTTACGTTTTTCATAAAAATATAAAAAATTAATTATTAATGGATTTCTATTATATCATACAAAAATAAAAAGCAAATGAAAGGTACAGGATATAAAAAGATAGCCATCACAAGAGAAGCCGATGAGGGCTATCCTTGTAATGGCCTTGATGTTCTCAGCTTTCCGCTGGAACCGATGCTTTGTTCCGGTAGTAAACCCCCTTATCTTTCGGCAAGGATGGCAACATGGTCGTTAGAAGTTTAAACTCAAAGTCGAACCTTTGCCTC
>Ga0156667_109_pt3 | contig 5908 bp, 5 predicted proteins | sample RifOxyC2_FD_111997 | JGI IMG/M metagenome (GOLD analysis project Ga0156667, IMG submission 111997) | Candidatus Nomurabacteria bacterium RIFOXYC2_FULL_36_19
AAAAATTAAATCTATCTTTCCAGAATTTTTTCCAACCAATATCTTGGTTTTCCATAATATCTTGAAAATAAATATTGTTTATTATTGTGAATATTTCTTTTGCTTCTTCAATATCTATCTGAGGAAAATATTTGTCTTTATATATACTTTTTCTGAATAAGTAATGATTGATTTCATGACAGATTGTTCTTATTGGAGCTTTAGTTGAAGCAGAGACTGATATCCCTTGTTTTATATCCATGGAATATGGTGTTGAATTTATAAAACATACAAAATCTTCAGGTAATTCAGTTCCAAATATTTGAAATACTTTTTTTAAAAAAATTTCTTCTACTTTTGGTGTCCAAATTGATTCAAATTTTTTCATTGTTTCTCTATTAACTGGAAAAATACCCGTTTTCTTTTTTTCATCAAAAATTAACTCAAAAGCATCTATATCTTCTCTACATTTTTTATCAATTTTTTCATCATATAAAAACTTCATATTGTGATTATATACCAAAAAAGTAGGGGTGGCGAGATTGTATCCCGCCACCCCTTTGCACTAAATACTTGATGAAGCGCTTCGCCTTTTACATGAAAGGATGAAAGATCTGGTGCTTATGGCGAAGGTAGAAAAATTATTTCAAGCAGATAAAATATACTCTTCTTGATTTTTCTGAAGTAGTATTGCCATTTTGATCAATGAGTTTTACTTTTTTGAATCTCTTTTTTAATTTTTCTTCAATAATTAAGAGCGGAAAAGATGTTTCTTGTATTATGTCTTTATTATTTTTGTGCGAACCATCTTTTTGTTTTTCAGAAATGGTTATATTCCAATTATAAATATTTGTAGGTTTTTCTGATACTTGTATGATAAATGTATTATTTTCAAATTTTCTAGAAATAGGAGAAGACTCTACAAGAAAAGAAAGCGCATATTGAGTATTTATATCAAAAATAAATACGCCATCTTTATTTAAGTGATTAAAACTAGTATTAAATGTCATTTCCCAATCTTTTATGGAAAGCAAATGATTAATGGAGTCAAATAAACATAAGATAACATCAAACTTTGTATCTAATTTAAAATACCTCATATCCTGAATTGAAAGAGAGGCGTTTGGAACTTTTTTTCTGGCGCTCGCAATCATTTCTTTTGATATATCAAGACCACAAACCTTAAATCCTTTTTGATCAAAATAATAGAGTATGGAACCAGTGCCACAAGCCAAGTCCAAGATTGTTTTTACTTTTGGAAAACTTTCTGAAATCCAACTTTCTATCTTCTTCGCTACAACTACCTGATTACCCATTATGGAATCGTAAAATTTTACAAAAATATCTGAATAAGCCATATGTATAATTTAATGATAATTAAAGAAAAAGTAAAGCCCCCTGGCTTTACCTCAAGGGGCTGTGCATTTTATCATAATCTATCAAACTACCCCGTGAATCTTAAGCAGTGGTATTACTTTTTCCTTAAAAAACCGCACTGCTTCACAAGCATAATCGTCCTTAGCATGTCGGAAGTTGCCATGCAGAAAATATGCATTTGCACGACAACCAGTGCCACACAAAGAACGCAGATCGCACCCGCGACAACCTTCAACATCACCAATACGGATTGTCTTTATTTCCTGCATGGCTTTTGAATACCACACATCCCACAAAGATGTTTTCCGTATGTTTCCAACAGGAATTTCTGTGCAGTATGCGCACGAAACTACATCGCCGTTTGGTTTAACACAACATTCACGACGACGTCCTTCATAATCGCATACATAATCTTGGTCTGACAAGATTTGAAGTCCTTGTTTGAACAACACTTCCCGAAACAAGTATTCTATCTGCAAACTGAATGGGCTACCGTTTGCTAAATGTCGGCCAAGAAGTGGTAAACATCGCTCGGCAATCATTTGCCAACCTGGATTGAATGAAGCACCACGAAGTTGGAAAAGAGTTGTAGGTTTTGGGAAACCTAGTCTCCAACTTTTTACACCACATTCAATCATAAGGTCATACATCTTTCCAAGATGTTCGATGTTCTCAAGATTGATAACTGTATTGACAGTGACCGGGATCCCAAACTGCACAAGTGTTCGCAAGTTGTCAATTATTTTTGATAAAATACGGTGTGATTCGCCTCCAGAGAAACCCCTGAAAGCAAAAGTGTTGCCAGGTATTGAATCAAGACTGACAAATACTGGAAACTTGCTCAATAATGATCGAACAGTCTGCACGAATTTTTCATTAATAAGTAAGCCATTAGTGAACAATGCGGAGATTCGGATATTTCTTTCTTCCGAAGCCCGCAAGACAACATCGAGGTTTTTCATCATAAGTGGCTCACCGCCACTGATGCCGATATTGTTGACCTGCATTCGTTGCATTTGATCGAGCAAGGATATAATCTCTGTCAGATTGAGTTTTAAACCACTCGCTATGAGATCACCCTGATAGCAGTGCACACATCGCATATTACATTCAGCACTTGCTTCAAGATGTACAGCTTCAAGCCGATGGTCGGGGACCTTGTCAGTAATAAATGTCCGAGGTTGGGGTTTGTCAGTAAAAGAAAGTGCTCCTACCTGTTTCAGTTTTGCAAGAAGTTCAACTACTTTATTGCGAGAACTCTTAGAGTATAGATATATTATCTGTTGAAGCGTTTTGGCACCATTGAGCAAATAAATTAATTCAATCTGATCGTCAAAGAGTATGTATGTTGCACCAGTTCGAAGACTATGCAAAACACTTTCCGAGGCGCTATGTCTGAGCATAAAGCTCTTATCTAATGATAAGTATTTTTTCATATCGGCATTTTCCTGTTTGTTTGGAGATTTACTGTTTAGTAGAAATAAAAAGCGAGGAGCCCTAATGGCTCCTCGCGTGACAGAGTTGATTAGGTTATTCTCCTGGCTCGCTGGCATTTAGTGCCTGAGTCAGTCGAACTTGAAACTTCCTCCGCTTCAGAGAACCATGCTTCAGCACTTTTCTCTTTGATTTTTGATATTTTCTCACAGTTATCCTTTTGTTTTGTTGGATATCGCTCCAACGGTTGCGTCTTGTTTCATTGCAAATAAGACAAGCTCTTTAAATCCTTTTTGTTAAGATCCAAAAAGCTTGTCTCATAGACAATAGTTTTTTCAAAGAGCTACTTATATTAATAGGATACCCCCCTGTCGCCGAAAATCAAGAAGTGGAGCCGAATATGTATTTAAAGGGGAGATGTAGATGTTAAACACCGAGTGTTTAACAAAACTACTCTATAGTTTTTAACCAAACACTCAAAAAATTAAATCTATCTTTCCAGAATTTTTTCCAACCAATATCTTGGCTTTCCATAATATCTTGAAAATAAATGTTGTTTATTATCGTGAATATTTCTTTCGCTTCTTCAATATCCATCTGAGGAAAATATTTTTCTTTATATATACTTTTTCTAAATAAATAATGATTGACTTCATGACAAATTGTTCTTATTGGAGTTTTAGTTGAAGCAGAGACTGATATTCCTTGTTTTATATCCATAGAATATGGTGTTGAATTTATAAAACATACAAAATCTTCAGGTAATTTAGTTCCAAATATTTGAAATACTTTTTTTAAAAAAATTTCTTCTACTTTTGGTGTCCAAATTGATTCAAATTTTTTTATTGTTTCTGTATTAACTGGAAAAATGCCTGTTTTCTTTTTTTCATCAAAAATTAACTCAAAAGCATCTATATCTTCTTTACATTTTTTGTCAATTTTTTCATCATATACGAACCTCATATTGTGATTATATAACAAAAAAGGAGGGGTGGCGAGACTGTGTCTCGCCACCCCTTTGCACTAAATACTTGATGGATGGTTCTAGTTTGAGCAACCACCATCGTCGTCGTCACTGTCGCAGTCGCAGATGCAAGCTTCGGTTTTTGACTTGTAGCCCTTGAGACCATCAACATCAAAAGTTCTCGTTGCTAGCTTTGCGTCCACTAGATTTTTCAATGTAGTGTCCATTGTGTAGTGAGGTGGTGTTTTCTACGGAGCAGGGCTGACACCTTTTATTTCTTTATCTTTAAGGAGAGGGTTTAGAAGATTAATACACTTCCTGCTGGTAACATTTTTCACAGTACACTTTTTCAGGACGATCGGGAGCATAAGATGTTTCGAATTCCACTTCGCACTTCCCTGCGTGGTCGTGAGTAGGTAAATCACACATACATTGTCGACTATAAAAGTGTAAAGAATTGCGTAACATCAAGCGTTCATAGTGCCGACAGTTTGGGCATAGTCGTGGTAATGGAATATTCATTCTTTTGCAAAAATCAACTTCCATATCAATTACGCGAAAAGCTCCCGTGCATTCTTGATTACAATTCCTATTATGAGCGCATTCAATCACTTCATTTAAAATGCTTTTTTCTATATCCTTAATATCATCTGGTATTTTTGTACTTTCTAAAGTAACTTTATAATTTTGTTTTACTATTAGATAGGATACAAAATCCTGTGCTTTAATTTCTTCATCTTTTAATGGGAAAAATTCATAAGCCGCTGTGGCTTGATATGGGAAGGGTGAAAGATTACTTGGAAAGAATTCCCCATATTCCCTCGTACTTTTCATATGCTCAATAATTTTTGGTAATAATTTTTCGTATTCTTCTTTTGAATATTGTTTATTCAAAATACAGTATTGTTTTTTACGAAGTGATATACAACCAAAAATATCAGAAGAACTAGGGCAGAAAAAAGAATAGCTTACATTTTTAACATTATTAGATACTTGTGTACTAAATTTAATATTTGATCCTCCTCTCCCAACAATCAGAGATTCATATATAAGCTCTGCATTATCACCAAAATTTGAGTAATCATAGCAATCTTTAACAGGACCAGTCAGTATATTTTGAACGAATTTACTATTTTCCACGCCCCTAACTCGATAACATTTTTTAGCATTCTTTGATTCATAAATATAATCACCTATTATATTAGTATTACGACGACTGTGTATGTATTTTTGTGGGTATTTCAGCCAGTGCTCATAGGCTTGGAATTTAAGTGTTTGAAATGATTGTTCGGAGCCAAGATTAAACTCGGCTATTTTTTTAAAATATTCTTCCTTAGAATATTCCGTATTAAAAATACAATATGATTTTTTACGGAGTCCTATCGAAGCGATACAACTATTACATCCCACACAATCTTTACATAAAGTTATTTCTTGGCAACTATCGCAATCAACTGAAAAAATTGATTTATAGCAAGTGCCCGTATTCACATTACCGTAACCAAGCTCACATTTATGTGTCATATTACTATCAAGGCAATGTTTTGATGATTGGTCCCAAATAAGATAAGCAGAATCTTCAGTATAAGAAGCTCCTCGAACAAAGTAGCAATTCTTTAAATTATTGGCATTCGTACAATACTGGCAATTGACCATATTAGTTATTGAATGAGCAGGTAGTGGTACAGTGTGCATCAATTCTTTAAACTGATCAAAAAAAGGTTGCATGAAATTATATTCTTTGCCGTAGTCCATTGCGTCCCAAGCATCAGAAAACCAATAATCTCGATCATAAATTTTTACAGGACTCTCCTCAGGGAAAAATGATAAAATTGCTTCACCAGTATGTGCATCTGTTTTACGAAATAAATGCCATTCATTTCGCCAAGTTAATCTTCTTTGTAATCTGCAATCAGGGCAAAAAGTCGGTGGTGGAACCTTTATTTTTTCATAAAAATTAAAATCTTCCACTTCTATCGTGAAATCTTTTTTGCAATTCTTACAATTTTTGGTTTGGAAATTCATATTTTTATTATTTATAATTTAATGCTTTATTTACAGCATCAATCATTACTTCAGTATTTTTATGAACGAGGGTTATATAATCAGCGCGAGAAATAATATTGTCTTTATAGTTTACTTCTATAAGAACGG
>Ga0156667_109_pt1 | contig 4328 bp, 4 predicted proteins | sample RifOxyC2_FD_111997 | JGI IMG/M metagenome (GOLD analysis project Ga0156667, IMG submission 111997) | Candidatus Nomurabacteria bacterium RIFOXYC2_FULL_36_19
GATGAAATTTTGACTCGTGGGGTGGAAGATATTTTTATAAGAGAAAATTTGAAAGCTAATCTTCTTTCTGGTAAACAATTGAGAATTAAGCTCGGTATTGATCCGACAAGTCCTTTTATTCATTTGGGACGCGCAATAACTTTGCAAAAATTAAAAACATTTCAAGATTTAGGACACAAAGCCGTTCTTATAATCGGTGATTTCACCGCTAAAATCGGAGATCCTTCCGATAAATTGGAAAAAAGGCCAATGTTAACAAATGAACAGATAAAAAATAATTTGAAAAAATACTTAGAACAGATTTCTTTAATTTTAGATATGAAAAAAGTAGAAGTTAAATATAATTCTGAATGGCTCTCCAAAATGAATATCCCAGAATTAGGGCGACTTTTGGAATGCTTTACAGTGCAGCAAATGGTAAAAAGAAGAAATTTTAAAAAAAGACTAGATGCTGGAGAAGATGTTTTTATGGTTGAATTTATGTATCCAGCTATGCAGGGATATGATAGTGTGGCTGTAAAATCAGACCTTGAAATAGGGGGTTTTGATCAACTTTTTAATCTAAAAGCTGGGCGTACAGTTCAAAAAAGATATGGGCAAAAAGAGCAAGATATTATGGTGCTTTCAATGTTAGAGGGTACGGATGGACGAAAAATGTCCTCATCTTGGGGGAATGTAATATCTATTGTAGATAAGCCAGATATTATGTATAGCAAAATTATGGAAGTAAAAGATGATTTTATATTAAAATATTTTACCCTTTGCACAAATATTTCATTGTTTGAAATTGATAATATAAAAAAAGAGCTTGAAAATGGAACTAATCCGCGTGATATAAAAATGCGTTTAGCTCATGAAATTGTTGGAATTTATCATGGGAATAAAAAAGCTGAATTAGCCGAAGAGAATTTTGTTAATACTTTTCAAAAAAAAGAAATTCCGGATGAGATGGAGGAAATAAAAGCGGATGCAGGAGAGTTGTTGAGTGAGGTTTTAGTAAAAAACAACATTTTATCTTCAAAAAGCGAATGGCGAAGACTTGTTTTGGGTAATGGAGTTCATGATTTAGATAAAAATAGCACGATAATAGATCAAAATATAAAAATTGTAGAAAATCTGACTCTTAAAATTGGTAAAAAAAGATTTGTGAAAATATTAAAAAACTAGAAACGCCCTTAATGGGCGTTTTTTTTATCTATCTTTATCTGGGTCTTCTTCGTCTAATCCAAAGTCATTCATGCCTTCTGGTATGTCTAATGGTTCACCTAATTCATCTTCATCAGCACCAACTTTAAATCCACCTTCTACTTCTTCATCTTCAAAACTCATAAAATTATTTTTTCTTAAAATTTAATTAATAATTATTTTTTATCCGCTCTTGGCGGACTAGCCCTTGGCTAGATTTCTTACTTTGTACCAAAATATAAAAAGCTTGGCAATAGAATATGTGGATAAGTCTAGGAACGTATATGCGCAAAGGCTGTTAGGGCGATGGCGATAGCGTCTAATTCATCATCAGATGTCTTTTTGTTGTCTATTTTTACTAAAATTTTCACCATTTTCATTATTTGTTCTTTGTTCGCTCGGCCGTAACCTGTCGTAGCTATTTTTATTTGAGGCGGAGAAGCTTCAAAAACTTTTAGTCCTGCCTGTGAAGCTTCATATATCACCACTCCGCGTGCTTCGGCTACATGCATCACTGTTTTTTGGTTGTTTGTTAAAAATAAAGTTTCAATCGCTAAAACTTCCGGCTTGTATTCTTTTATTATTTTTTTTACTTCTGCACCGATTAAATTTAATCTTTCAGAAAAAATTAATTTACTGGAAGTTTTAAAGCATTCGGAAAAAAGTACTTGTTCTTTTTCGCCCTGTTTAGATTTTTCTAATATTGCTATGCCAAGCCTTTCAAATCCTGGGTCTATTCCTAAAATTCTGGTCATATTTTAATTTTAACATTCTTTTTTACTTATTCACATGTATTATTGACACATATTTTTATGGGTATACCATTAATAGTAAGCAGTAAATACAGTTCCTTGCCAAGAATGGTTTAACCCCACTAAGGTGGGTTCTAGGTTTTGAACTGGTTGCAGGAGAACACGACCATGAAGAAACTACATATCGGCGCTGTTGCGCCCCCGTCCACCCAGAGCTCCATCGTTGGAATTATTGCCGGCAAGCACGAAGGCATGACGATCGTCCCGAAGCAGGCCCGTCTCGCCGCCGCCGTCCGCGTCGCGTTCGCGATGTAGCCAAGATTCGGCGCTACAGATGTATACGAGATCACCCAAGGTCTCGTAGAGTAGAGAAGTCGCCAGACTTTTCTCAGTAAAAACGAGACAGCACAAGCTGTCTTCCCGCCTATCCGCCATGTGAGAAGTGAGAATCAGTCACGCAGCCCGCGTGCCCCTGGAGACGGGGGGTCGTCAAGATCCTCCGTCTCCTTCCTCCATCGTTGTTGTCTTTCTATGAAAGATAACGACACCACAAGCTCCGCTTGTGACTAACAAGTCCGGCGGGCTTTTTATTTTGTTTTTTTACTTTATAAACTTTATAACTTTACACTTTATAACTAAATCCCAGATGCTCATATGCTTTCTTTGTAGCTACACGGCCTCGAGCAGTGCGTTCTAAAAGTCCTAGTTGGATTAAATATGGCTCTATTACTTCTTCTACTGTTGCTTCTTCTTCGGACATTGCCGCAGCCATAGTCTTGAGTCCGACTGGTCCGCCATTAAATTTTTCAATTAATATTTCCAAGAATTTTCTATCGGAAGAATTTAAACCAATGTCGTCTACTGCGAGCATGTTGAGTGCTGCCACAGTAGTTTTCTTATCGATAACTTTTTTGCCTGCCCCGTAGGAAGCTTGCTTTCCTTCGGGGCTCACTTGCGCAAAATCGCGACAGCGTTTTAAAAAATAATTTGCAGTGCGGGGAGTGAATCTACTTCTCTTTGCAATTTCTTCTAAAGCGTCAGCTTCCAAAAGAATGTCTAAAAGTTTGCCTGACCTTTCTATTATTTTCGCAATTTCTTCATTTGAATAAAATTCTAATCTAAAAACTCCACCAGAGAATCGTGAACGAAGAGGGGAAGATATGAGGGCGACTCGCGTGGTGGCTGCGATGAGGGTAAATGGTGGAAGGTCCAGCTGGATAGTGCGAGCGGATGGGCCTTTGCCGATGATGATGTCGAGGACGCCGGACTCCATAGCGGGGTAGAGAATTTCTTCAACCATTTTATTTAATCTGTGAATTTCATCTATAAAAAGGATGTCGCCAGGGGCAAGGTTTGTTAAAATAGAAGCCAAATCGCCGACTTTTTCAATCGCTGGACCAGAAGTTATTTTCATTTGTCTACCAGTTTCTTTTGCAATGAGGTGAGCTAGAGTAGTTTTACCTAATCCTGGAGGTCCATAAAAAAGGATGTGCTCAGGAATATGTCCGCGTTCTTCAGCTGCTCGCAAGAGGATTTTAACGTTGTCTTTTATGTGTTTTTGGCCGATATAGTCATCCCAGCGGGTAGGGCGTAGGGTTTGGTCTAGAACCACATCTTCTGTTTTACTTGCCCCGCTTTGGCGTGGGTCTTTGTTTTTAGGACTTGACATTTGTTTTGTTTTATGCTACATTAGATGCGTACTAGAGTTATCAACACGGTATCAACATAGCTATACACATTATAGCATTTGTGGCACTTTCCATATAGTACAATATACCGAGATTAAGAAGGCATTAATCTCTAAGCAATCAGCCATCGGTTATACGAATTTGCATAGGACGTTTTGGTAAGAATTTATTTTTACTGGGGCTATCCTCTAATAATTTGTTACTCTTGGAGCCTAGCTTCAAAAGGATTGTTTAGAGATTAGTGCTTTTTTTATTTCTATTTTTTTATTGATAATTAAAGTTATTTCTGTTACTCTCTATAAATAATGTATCAAAAGATAATTGCTAAAATAATTGAATTAGGCGACACATTGCCGGCAATTTCTGGACATACTTCTGACATTGGAAAGAGTAAACAATGGCTCACGCAAAAAGATATTGAAATAGAAACAGAACTCACAAATTTGATAAAAACTTTTTCTGGAAATCATTCAGTCTATGCGGAAGAATTGCACGATACTTTTATTGAAAAAGAAAATGTTTGGATTATTGATCCCATCAGCAACACTATAAATTTTATTCATGGTGTTCCTTTCTATTCAATAGTGTTAAGTCATTTATATAAAGGAGAAATAAAATTTGCAGTAATTTATGATCCTTCCAGAAAAGAATTATTTACTGCAGAAAAAGGGAAGGGCTCTTTTTTAAATAATAAAAAAATTAA